>Ga0164296_1000223_pt1 | contig 72154 bp, 71 predicted proteins | sample GEODES057metaG_FD_113533 | JGI IMG/M metagenome (GOLD analysis project Ga0164296, IMG submission 113533) | Dystrophic lake water microbial communities from Trout Bog Lake, Wisconsin, USA - GEODES057 metaG | ecosystem: Environmental > Aquatic > Freshwater > Lake | place: USA: Trout Bog Lake...
AACCGCCCGAAGATCTGCAGGACGTGCGGTACACACAGCCTCTACCTGTCCCTGCCGGATGACCGCCAGCGCATCAGGACCGAGCCCAAATGTCCCAAGCGTTTCATGCACATCAAGCAACCTGCATGAGGTGCCATTGAGCTGATAGGTCGCCTCGCCCGTACGGGTCACACGTCGCGCGACTTCAATTTCTGTTGGCAAACTGGGGTCGTCAATCGCAGGGCTGACGGTCATACGCACTTCGGCAACGCCGGCGGCGGGACGGCCATCTCCACCAGAAAACACCATCTCGGTCATACCAGCAGCGCGCAATTTATTTGCGCGCTGCTCGCCCATTGACCACACAATCGCTTCGGCCAGATTGCTCTTGCCGGAACCATTCGGCCCGACGATCACATTGACACCTGGACCAAAATCCAACGAGACCGGGCTCGCAAACGACTTGAATCCCCGAAGGTCGAGGCGACGCAACATCAGCGGTCCCCCATCAGTCGTTCCATCACGATGACAGCCGCAGCACGCTCAGATGACTGCTTGGAGCGCCCTGTGGCTTCGGCTGTCTGCGCTCCTACCGTGACACGCGTGGTGAATTGCCGTTCATGTGCGGGCCCATCAACGCGTGCAATTTCATAGTCCACAACAAGCCCCTCGCGCGCGGCGAATTCCTGCAATGCGGTCTTGGGATCACGCTGACCAGGAACGGCAGCGGCAACCGCATCAGCAAATGCCGCGCGCACGGCATCAGTCGTGATCTCGGGGCCCAGGTCAAGCCATGCGGCACCTATCACCGCTTCGGTGAGGGCAGCTTGCACGCTTTCACGATCGGAGAGTTCTCGCCCTTGCACAGGAGCGGAATCGCGAAAGGCCATATCCAGCCCGGCTACACGACCAACACGGGCGCACATCTCTCCGTCAACCACCATTTGCCGCATCCAGGCGAGATCACCTTCAGATGCATCAGGGTGACGACGCATCAACTCATCGGTGACGACTAGTTGCAAGACGCTGTCTCCCAAAAATTCTAAGCGCTCATAGGACTGGGTGCGCGCATGTACCCACGACCGATGCGTGAGGACCTGTCGCCGGCGTGCTGTGCCGAGCTGCCCTAGCAGCTCGGCCAGCGGCGACAACGACACTGCGTCAGCCGGCGTGGGCGATCACGTAGTTGACCGCCTCACCGACAGTGGAAATCTTCTCCGCGTCCTCGTCGGGAATCTTCAACTTGAACCGGTCTTCCATCTCCATGATGAGCTCAACGAGGTCCAACGAGTCTGCGTTGAGATCCTCTTGAAACGAGGCCTCTTCAGTGACTTCGGACGCGTCGACGCCCAGTTGCTCCACGAGGATGGCGCGAAGCTCCTCGACGATCTGTGCTCGATCCACGTCTCTCCCTTTCTTCACGAACGCATCACACGGATACCCGATGCGTTGGACGAATCTACCAGTGGGTCCGGACACCCAGCCGATGAAATCAGAGGTGAAAAATCGGTTGCGCTAGCCTGCCCGGCTGGTTGCGAGTTCCGCAGTAAGACGACCCACAACATCCTCGCGGACCCCACGCGCAGCGGTATGTATGGCATTGGCAACCGCGGTTGCACTCCCGGATCCATGGCCGATGACTGCAAGGCCTTGTACCCCGAGAAGAAATGCCCCACCGACCGCCTCCGGATCAAGACGATCGCGCATTCTCCGAATCGACGGACGTACGAGCAGTCCGCCGATTTTTCCGATCACGCTGTCATTGACGGCCCCGCGAATTTCTGCGAATAGGAATTCCGCCGCCGCTTCGTACAACTTCAAAGCGACGTTCCCGGTGAATCCATCGGTGACGACCACTCGAACGGTTCCGCGAGGAATATCACGGCCCTCGACATTTCCATAAAAACCTGGAGTGTCGCGCAAGAGTGGCGTCGCCTGCTGCACGAGCTCGCTCCCGCGTCCCTCCTCCTCCCCGATCGAAAGCAGGCCAACGCGGGGCGCAGGGTCGCCGAGGACTCCTTGGGCAAATTGACGGCCCATCGCAGCGAACTGCACCAAATGCTCCGGACGAGCATCGGCGTTTGCACCGGCGTCAAGCATCACGATGAAGCCTGCGCGACTTGGGAGCACGACTGCAATCCCGGGACGCTGCACCCCGGGGATGCGACGGATATGCAGCGTGGCGGCCGCCATCATTGCGCCAGTATGGCCGAGCGACACCGCACCTTGGGCCCGGCCATCACGCACAAGTCGACAGGCAACAACGACGGAGCTTTCAGGTTTCGACCGTACTGCACGGGCCCCGTCCTCGGTCGAGAAGATTTTGTCAGGGGCATGCACGATCTCGACAAACGCGTGTCCTGGAAGATGCGAAAGTGCATCGAGTCGAGAATTCAGAATGGCGTCATCGCCAACCAGCAGCACCCGAACGTCGGGTCCAGCTGCATCGACAGCACCCTGCACCGTGACCTCTGGGGCATGGTCGCCCCCCATCCCATCGAGGGCGATCACGGTTTCACGCGTCATGATCGGCACGTCCTCCTCGCCGCGGAGGCCGCGACGGCGATGTTAGTCGCGGATCTCGACGACTTGCCGACCGCGGTACTGACCGCACACACCGCAGACGCGGTGTGGACGAGTCGGTGCACTGCAGTGCGGGCAGCGGCCAATGCGGTCCGCTTCAATCGCGTGCGTTGCACGACGAGTATCACGACGCTGACGAGAGGTCTTGCGCTTGGGAACAGCCATGTCGCTCCTACTGATGTCACACTGGCACCCAGAAGGACGACCAGATTGTCATAGACCGCGGAAGGGTAGCGCCCACGCGCCCCACCCCGCAACCCCTTACACACGATCTTGTGCGAGAAATCCTATCAATCTTCGCCAACATCGACGGCAGAATCGGACACGTTGTCATCATCGGCCGACTCAATTTCCAGGCGCTGCGCGAGTTCAGCAAGCGCCGACCATCTCGGATCGGTGTCTGGTCGGGCGCATTCACAGCGCACGACATTGCGATTTTCTCCGCAAATCGGACACAGCCCAGCGCAGCCCTCATCGCAAAGAATCATTGAGGGGAGATCCTCGGCAATGGCGTCTCGTACCCAGTCGGCGATCTCCAACACATCATCGACGAGATAGAGGCATTCCATGTCGGGGTCCTCAGCACCCTGGATGGCAATCTCTGTGACATCAATCGTCGAATGCAAATGGGCATCGCCCAAGCACCGCCAACATGGACCTCGAAGATCCGCCTGCGTGCGTAATCGCAAGTGCCATCCGTTGATGAGTCGCACGACCTCGCACTGCACATCGATGGTCGCAGGTTCGACGTGGTAGTCCTGGCCACCACACCGCAACGCATCAACATGCACCGATCCGTCAACGCGGCGTGCTCCGCCGGAGTGCAACTCCAAACTACGCACATCGATTTTCACCAGCGGACCCTCAACGGCGGAATTCCCCGCGCGCGGAGCGGGGCCCGAGGCCTTATGAGTTGCTGGTCGCCGTGCCATTACTCGTCGTCGGAAGCGGACTCCTGCACGCCACCGTCATCGAACTTCTCTGCCTTGCCCTGCAAACGCTCACGACCGCGCTGAACTGCCTGGGTGAACTTGCCTAAGTTCACCTCGAGGGTCCCAAGAACCTCATCGGCGTAATCCTCTGCGCCGAGTCGCACTTCGCGCTCACGTTGACGGGCGGACTCCAGGATGTCCTGGGCCTCACGCTCTGCCTGGCGGACGATCTCTTGCTCGGAGATCTCTTGTGCGGCGCGATCACGGGCATCAGCGACCATACGGTCGGCTTCGCGACGCGCTTCGGCGAGCATTTCCTGGCGCTCTTTCACGATCCAGCGAGCCTGCTTGACCTCTTCGGGAATCGTCGAACGCATCTCATCCAGCAGTTCGAAAATTGCCTCGCGATCGATGCGGACCTGATCGGTCAACGGAACCGGCCGTGCGTTGTGGATGAGGTCATCCAACTTATCGATCAGTTCAAGAACGTCCACGCAATCTCCTCATTCCGTCATTCAGCCGTTCGTCGCGGCAGTCTCTGTTGAACTCAACCGCGGGCTTCGCTCGCGGAGTGCTTGCGCTACATGACTCGGAACCCAAGCCTCAACATCACCACCCCACGCGGCGATCTCTCGAACACCGCTTGAGCTAATAAAACTGAAACGTGGCGAGGCCGGAAGGTACACCGTCTCGAGCTCTGGTGCGAGATGTTTATTAATTTGGGCCATTTGAAACTCGTAGTCAAAATCAGAAATTGCCCGCAAACCCTTGACAATTGCATGTGCGCCAACTGCGCGAGCATGTTCGGTCACAAGCTGACTTAACGGCTCGACGCGCACATTGTCAAGCCCAAGATCGTGCGCTGCCCGCGCAACAAACTCGATTCGCTCCTCGGTGGAAAACAATGGCTGTTTTTTAAATGAACCATCTGTGACCGCCACCACGAGCTGGGCAAAGATCCGCGACGCCCGCACGATGATGTCGAGATGGCCGAGGGTGACGGGGTCGTACGTCCCCGGGCACATTGCGATTCGTCCGTCGCCACTCACGCCGACACACCGCCCTCTGCTACTCGAAAAATGCTCATACGAGTGGATCCATATGTGCGGTCGATGCGCTCAGTCACTGCAAGTGCGTCCAATGTCAAAACAGGGCCGTCAGCTGGTCCTTCAACTACGACTGTTGCATATTCGGCGAGAACCGGTCGCAAGGTCGCAGCAATGTGTTCGGAAATCCCTGCGAGAACGCTATATGGGGGGTCGAGCAGGCACAAGTCAAAGCGCGAGTTACGGCGGGCCTCGGTCGCGACTGCATCTGCCCAATCACGCCGGATGATATCGGCCTGTGCACCACACCCCAAGACCGAAATATTCGCCCGAATGCACGCGATTGCCTGTGCATCGTTATCGACAAATGTCGCATGTCGAGCACCCCGAGAAAGCGCCTCGCATCCCAGTGCGCCTGAACCTGCGAACAAATCCAAAACCGCACACCCCTCGCAGGGGCCAATGATCGAAAACAAGGCTTCTTTGACCCGGTCGGCGGTCGGTCGAGTGTGAGCTCCCTTGGGAGCCCCAAGCGTGCGACCGCGATATTCACCGGCAATGATGCGCACCTATGCCTCCAACAAACGGGTGACAGAGGCGAACCGTTGATCCACCGCACGCTTGAGTAGGTGATTCTGGGGGGTGGCCAACGCGGGATCCTCGCGGATGACGCGGCGCGCGATGTGACGCGCTTGCGCAAGCTCTCGCCGATCGCGCGTCAGGCGGGCGTACCGCAAATCGGTGGGTCCCGCTTGCCGCACACCCATCATCGACCCCTCGCCCCGAATCTGTAGATCAATTTCTGCAAGGCGGAATCCATCACTTGTCTGAGTGAATGCCTCAAGTCGTCGTACGCCATCCTCGGTGGCTGGATCTCCAAAGGCGACGCACCATCCCGGCCGCTGACCTCGACCGACGCGGCCACGCAATTGATGCAATTGCGCAAGCCCAAAACGATCGGCGCCCTCGATGAGAATCACGCTGGCATTTGGAACGTCAATTCCCACTTCGATCACCGTCGTGGCCACCAACACATCGATTTCCCCACGGCCAAAGGCGGCCATCGCTGCCCGTTTCGCCTCGCTTTTCATGGCGCCGTGTACCAATCCAACGGTGTACTCGGCAAATGGGCCGTTCTGCAGACGTTCCGCCTCGGCGGTTGCCGCCTTCACCTCGGCGACCCCACCCTCTTCAACGAGCGGACAAATCACGTATGCCTGCGCCCCAGCGCGCAGTTCCCCACGTACATCGGCATATGCCGCATCGCGCTGATCCTCGCGGACCCATCGCGTCTCGACGGGAACCCGACCGGCGGGCCGACCCCGAATTGTGGAGACGGCAAGCTCGCCGTAGGCGGTGAGCGCGAGTGTTCTCGGAATTGGGGTGGCGCTCATGTAGAGCAGATGGGCCGCTCTCCCGGATGCATCCCGCGCACGCTCGGAAAGCGCATGACGCTGTGTGACCCCGAATCGATGCTGCTCATCGACGATAACGAGGCCCAACTCATGAAAATCGACGCCGTCTGACAGCAGCGCCTGGGTGCCGACAACAATCCCGGCAGTGCCTGTGCGCAGCGCCATGAGACGCCGTTCACGCTCAGCTGTCGGAACCTTTCCCGTCAAAAGCACTGGGGTGATACCTACGGGCGCAAAGAGCGCGTCAAGGGTCTGAATATGCTGCTCAGCAAGTGTTTCGGTGGGAACGAGCAGCGCCGCCTGTACGCCGGATTCGAGTGCATCGCACATCGCGAGCGCCGCGACCAGAGTCTTGCCACATCCCACATCTCCCTGCAGCAGCCTGCGCATCGGACGCCCAGTGCGCAGATCTCGGCGAATCTCCCCCAACACGCGCTCTTGGTGCACCGTCAAGGAAAACGGCAACCCTGCACGCAAGGGGTCAGAAAGTGCGCCTGTGCCACGAATGACCGGCGCCGGTCGCTCGTCCGATTCCTGACTGCGAAGCATCAGCAAACCGAGTTGGAGCTCGATCAGCTCTTGCAGGACGAGCCGACGACGCCCCTGCGTCGCCTCGCGCAGTGTGCGCGGGAAATGCACCGACATCAATGCGTCGGAGTACCGCATGATCGAAAGGCGCTCACGAATCCAGGCAGGAAGCAACTCGGGCGCCGTTGTCGCGTAGCCCCGCACCCGATCAACCGCTTCGCGAATTCGCGTCGACGAGAGCGCTTCGCTGCCGGCGTAGACCGGCACCAAACCGGTGGTATGGAGGCCCTGCGATCCACCTTTGCCAGAGATCTCATGCGCGCGCACCGTCAGCGTCCGCGGAGCCCCTTGGCCAATGGTGCCGCGCAGCATCAACTGGTCACCGGCAGACACGGTTCGCAACAGATGACGCTGATTGAACCACACCGCCTCAAGATTGCCCGTACCGTCGCTGACCAGCGCGCGAATGGTCACTAACCCGCGCCGGCGCGTCGGGGCCATACGTATCGAGACCACCGTCGCTGCAATGGTGACTTCGTCACCAATCGCAGCCGTCGCAATGGCCGCACGATCTCCGTAGCGCTCAAATCGAAAGGGAATGTAGGTCAAAAGGTCGCCAACCGTCATCAATCCATGCGCACTCAAGCGCTCGGCATCTGCGGGACGTATTCCCTGCACACGCGCGAGAGAGGCCGACCACCATTGGGGATCAGGACGCGGTGCGAGGGGCGCGTCATGCGGCCCATTCACCCCGGCGAACGATTGGGTCGCTAAGATAGTTGCGGTCACCCACCCACTGCCTGCATAATTGCGCGTTGTGGCACACCGGAAAAGTCCGGTTGTGCGTCGTTGAAAACTCTACGGTGACCCGAGGACGGAGTCTGATGTCGAAGGTCTGCAGTGTGTGCGGAAAGGGCCCGAGCTTCGGGAATAACCGCAGTCATTCCATGCGCGCCACCCCTCGCCGGTTCAATCCGAACCTGCAGAAGGTCCGCATCATCTCCAACGGTACCCCGTTGCGCGCCTACGTCTGCACCCGCTGCCTCAAGGGCGGCAAGGTCGTTAAGGCCGCCTAACAGGCTGTCGTGGTGCGGCGCACGCGAGCCAATTGCTCGCCGCACACGCATCTAACGCGGGCCTGGACCGACCAGGCTCGCAAGATTGACCAAGCTGACCACGGCTCTCGCCGCATCGGCTCCCGCGTTCCCCACCTCACCACCGGCGCGCGCCCATGCCTGCTCGGCGGTGTCACAGGTCAACACACCGAATGCACATGGAATCCCGGTGTCGAGACTGACGCGCAGGACACCTTGGGAGACCGCCATGGCGATGTGATCAAAGTGAGCGGTTGCCCCGCGAATCACGGCGCCGGTGGCGATGATTGCGGCGTATTGGCCCGAGACCGCAAGCATTCGTGCGGCTTGCGGGACCTCAAAAGAACCCGGTACCCAGTGAACATCGATGCGTGTCGCATCGAGTCCGGCAGCAACGAGATGCTCCTGCGCGCCATTGACGAGCGCTTGGGTCAGTTCACGGTGGAAGCTGGAGCAGACCACTCCAATGCGCACATCTGGATTCCCAAGTGCTGTCACACCTGGCACGGGCTCCGTACGCGCCATCGTCCTATTCGCCCTCAGGCGGATCGGCTGCGATGCGCAAATCTTGGTGGTGCAGCATGTGGCCCATCTTGTCGCGCTTGACCTGAAGATACCGCAGGTTGTCAGGGCCAGGCTCAATTTCGATCGGCACTCGGGCGGTCACCGACAAGCCATAGCCCTCAAGACCGACGATTTTTTTGGGGTTGTTGGTCAGCTGACGAATCGATGTCAGGCCAAGGTCAACCAAGATCTGGGCACCAATCCCGTAATCACGCAAGTCGGCAGGAAAACCCAGTTGGCGGTTGGCTTCGACGGTATCGAACCCTGCATCCTGCAACTCGTAGGCCCTGAGCTTATTGAGGAGTCCAATCCCTCGGCCCTCTTGGGCGATGTACAACACCACCCCTTGCCCCTCCGCTTCGATGATCTTCATCGCCGCGTCGAGTTGCTCACCGCAATCGCAACGCAACGAACCGAAGACATCCCCTGTCAAGCATTCAGAGTGCACCCGCACCAAGACATCGTCCTTGCCGGCGACATCCCCTTTCACCAATGCGAGGTGATGCTTGCCGTCGATCAGGCTGTGGTAGCCGACTGCAGTCCACTCCCCGTGTTGGGTGGGAAGCCGCGCCTGGCCGCCGCGCTCAACAAGGCGCTCGGTGTGACGTCGATATTCGATCAGATCGGCGATTGTGATCATCAATAACCCATGTTCTTGGGCGTATGGCACCAAATCGTCAACCCTGGCCATCTGGCCATCCTCCCGCATGACCTCACAAATGACTCCCGCGGGAATCAGTCCCGCCAATCGCGCCAGGTCAACGGCAGCCTCGGTGTGGCCAGCGCGTTCAAGCACTCCGCCGGGCTTGCCACGAAGCGGAAAGACATGCCCAGGCTTGACCAGGTCGCTGCTGCCCGAATTCGGGTCAATCGCCACCATAATCGTGCGGGCCCGATCGGGGGCGGAAATACCGGTCGTGACCCCGTCACGCGCCTCAATCGATTCCAGAAAGGCAGTCCCAAGCGGCGCGTCATTACGACGCACCATCATTGTCAAACCCAGTTGCTCACATCGCTCATCGGTCAATGCCAGGCAGATCAGCCCGCGAGCGTGCGTTGCCATGAAATTGATCGCCTCTGGGGTCGCGAATTGCGCGGCCATGATGATGTCGCCTTCATTCTCGCGCTCCTCGGAATCGACCACGACAATCATATGGCCGGCACGAATTGCTTCGATGGCCTCTTCGATTGTGGCGAATGGGCGTGTCTGGGTACGACTCATTGGGCCTCCCGCGGCACCTGGTATGGAGCGACAAACGCTTCGATGTACTTTGCCACAAGGTCGACCTCAAGATTGACCTGACTGTCAATCCGGTCGATACCAAGAGTCGTCATCTCAATCGTATGGGGGATGAGAGCGATCGTGAGCCCGGTCTGGTCACGTGAGGCAACGGTCAAGCTGACTCCATCGACGCAAATACTGCCCTTCTCGACGACATATCGCAGCAACTCAGGGGCCACATCAATACGAAAAAGCAGCCCCTCGCCCTCTGGGGTCACCTCGCTCACCCTCCCGGTGCCATCGATATGCCCTTGCACCAGATGGCCGCCAAGACGCGTTCCGACTGCCACCGCCCGCTCAAGATTGACGCGGTCGGATGGCTGCGCGCTCCCAAGTGTTGTGCGGCGCAACGTCTCGGCAACCGCATCGATCACAAAACCATTGGGATGAATCTCTACAGCGGTGAGGCAGGCGCCGTTTACTGCAACCGAATCACCGATTGCGAGCCCCTCTTGCACGACAGTGGTCTGAATTCCGACCCGCAACCCACCATCCACATGCCCAATTGCAGCGATTGTGCCAACCTCTTCAACAAGCCCTGTAAACATCACACCCCTGTCTCGGGTAGATCAATGAGACGCCCCACACAGACGATGTCATCACCACAACGCGTCGTCACGACACGTGTCAACCGCGCGGCATCTGCCAGCGTGCTGACGCCATCCCCGCCAAGCGCTCCTGGGGCAAGATCTCCACCAATCAACATCGGCGCGAGGAACCATTGCACCACATCGACTGTCTTGGCCCGCACAAAGGCACCCGCAAGGTGCGCGCCGCCTTCGATAAACACTGACTGCATCTCGCGCGCGCCAAGCTCAGCCAAAGCGTGCGTGATATCCGGTTGCGGAGTGTCATGGCAGATCACCTCGACCCCGCAGTCGGCAAGCGCCTCACAGTGGGCTTTTGGCGCCTCGGATCCCGCCATCACGATGACGGGGGTCTCCCGCGCACTACGAGCGAGTTGCGAGGTCACGGGAAGTCGCGCATGGGCGTCAAAAATCACGCGTGTTGGCTGGCGCACCGGGCCATCGACATTTCGCGCGTTGAGCTGAGGGTCATCTGCAATCACCGTATTAATCCCCGCGATCACCGCATCATGGTCGGCACGCAGACGATGTACATACGCTCGCGACTCACGCCCTGAGATCCATTGGCTCTCACCCGTCGCGGTTGCGACCTTACCGTCGAGACTCGTTGCAAGCTTCAGCATCACATGCGGTCGGCCACGCACCGCGTGCGTGACGAATGCAGAAATTAATTCCCGTGAGAGATATTCATCCTCGCCGCTCGCGACCACGACCTCGATGCCTGCCTGGCGCAATTTCTCAAGTCCCTGTCCCCTCGTGCGCTCGAGGGGGTCGCAGCAACCAATCACGACCCGTGCGATACCGGCTGCAATCACCGCATCACTGCATGGAGGCGTACGCCCGAAGTGAGAACAGGGCTCGAGCGTGCAGATCAATGTGGCACCCCGCGCGTCATCGCCTGCGATTGCGAGCGCCATTGCCTCCGCATGGGCTCTGCCGGGGCCATCGTGCCACCCTTCCGCAATCAACCGGCCTTCGCGAAGAATCACTGCCCCAACAAGCGGATTGGGACTTACCCTGCCGCGCCCACGCAATGCGAGCTCACGCGCATGCGTGAGGCCTGCCGACTCGGCAGTGCCGAGCGCGCTCATGCAGCGAGCTCTGCCAGGTGTCGATACGCAGACGTTGGATCGCCATGGCCGAAGATCGCAGATGCGGATACGAGCCACTGCGCCCCTGCATCTCGTGCAGATGCGAGCGTCGTTGTCCCGATCCCTCCATCGACCTCGATCCAAATTTCCTCTGGCAACGCGGCGCGAAGGCGACGTACCTTGTCGGGGGTCGTCTCGATGAATGCCTGGCCAGCGAATCCTGGGTTCACTGACATGCAGTTGATGTAGTCACAACGCGACGCAAGTTCAATCGCCGCATCGATCGGGGTCCCGGGATTCAGCGCAAGACCCGCTGCGCACCCCAGACGACGAATCTCACCCAGGACACGGTGAATGTGCGGATCGGCCTCGACATGGACACTGATTGCATCAGCAGATGGGGCAAAGAGTTCCAGCAGATATCCGGGGCGCTCCACCATGAGATGCACATCCACCATTGCGCCCAATGGACGCACGGTGCGCGCGATCGCCGCGGTGAAGTCGGGGCCGACGGTCAGGTTGGGAACAAAATGTCCATCCATCACATCAACGTGAAAAACGCGTGCACCCGCTGCACAGAGCGCAGTCAGCTGCGCACCCAGATTCGCCATATCGGCAGACATTACCGAGGGCAGAACCACGGTCTGTTGCGGACGAATCGTCATAGAGCAGAGGGTAGCGAGACCACGCCCATCACACCAAACGCGACGCGCTTAGACATCGATCCTCGCCACAAAGAATCCATCTGTGCCATCCCGACTCGGAAGCGTTTGTAGGGCGCCGGGGAGTCGCGGGTGGGCATATGACGGGAACTCGGCAGTCAGATCGGCAAGCGCGCCACCGACCGCGCGCACAACATCCTCATTCTCTTGCGCGAGCAGTGTGCAGGTGCTGTAGACCACGCGTCCGCCGGGGCGGGTCAACGCAATTGCCCGAGTCAAGAGTTCTCGTTGTAAATTCACCAGCTCCCCAAGCGCTTCTGGACGTCGACGCCAGCGCACATCAGGACGCGAATTGATCACACCCAGGCCGGTGCAGGGCGGGTCCACAAGAACTGCATCAAAGCCGGGCGCAAGGTCGATCTCGCGGGCGTCCCCTGCGCGCACATCAAGGCGTGCGCCCATACGATGCCCCAGCGCACGAAGGGCGTCGGCACGCGCTGCGTGCAACTCCACGCACACAATTTCTGCCGCATTCCCCGACAGTGCCGCAAGATGCGTGGACTTCGCCCCAGGCGCAGCACACATATCCAGAATTCGCTCACCAGGCCGTGGGTCCAGGACGCGTGCGGGCAACATTGACGCACGGCTTTGGGCCATCGCGCGCCCCGCTCCCCACAACGACGAATGCTCGAGCGCAAATGGCCCCTCAAGAATCAACGCTTCACCGAGGATCGGATCATCGTGCCATGGCACATCGAGTGCGAGCTCGACAGTGCGGCGGGGTCCTTTCAACGAATTCCAACGGATTGCCGATTCTGCCGGTTCATTTGCCGCGGCCATCACTGCTTCTGCTTGAGCTCCGAGTGAGTCCTGAAAACCAGAGACGATCCAGTCGGGCAATGAATACCGAATACCGGCGTATGCGGGGTCATCGCCCAGTTGGGCAAGGCGCTGAGCACCGTTTTCAGCGATGCGCCGCATCACGGCATTCACCAGACCTGCACGTGCGGTACGCCGACGCGGGACACCATGCAAGGTGCGTGCGAGTCGCACGGTTTGATCGACCGCAGCTGCCTGGGGCACGCGATCAGACCACATCACCTCATACGCACCCAACCGAAGAATCTCACGCACATCTGGCTCGATCCCCTCCGGACGCTCGGCGGCACCATCAATGAGCCAATCGAGGGTACGTCGACGCTGTACCGCCCCATAGCTAATGCGCATCGCCGCAGACCGTGTCCGAGAATCCACATCGGAACGGCGCGCCTCAGCGGTCAGTGCACGGTCGGTAAATGCTCCCTCGGCAACACGTCGTACCACTCGCAATGCAAGCAACCGCTCAGGACTGATCTGTCCGTCCGTTGTCATCCGAGTGCCAATGGACCGCGATATCCGCGCAAAAACTCTCCTACGGTAACCCGCCCCCGGGATGGTGGCTGGAGTTCAAGAATCTCAAGAGCACCCTCGGCACATCCAATCCACATACGACCATCCTCCACCCAGAGGCCTTGACGATGCGGCATATCGTGCGCGACTGCGCGCCACACCTTAAAGGGTTCGCCGTCGATCACAATTCTCGCACCAATATGTGGACTCAACGCGCGAATACGATCGGCAAGGCGTCCTGCCGACCACGCGACATCAAGCACCCGATCCTCATCGCCCAGTTTCGGGGCAAGAGAGATGCCATCCTCCGGCTGCGAGTGAAAGACCAATGTTCCCGCGGCGAGGGCATCGAATGTGGCAACCAGTTCGGGAACCGCCAAACGACACAGTGCCCCCATCACCGTTCCGGCATCATCGGTGGCGGCGACGGGAAGTTCTGCGACGCGCGCCACTGGACCGGTGTCCAGGCCGGCGTCCATTTGCATGATGCTCACCCCTGTCATCGACACGCCATCCATGAGTGAACGCTCAACAGGTGCGGCACCGCGATATGCCGGCAGGAGCGAAAAATGCACATTGATGCACGGCCATTCCGAGAGCAGCGGCTCTTTGAGGAGCTGGCCAAATGCCACGACACACAGTGCACCCACCTCCGCCGCACGCAGCTGATCAAGCACATCTGGCGCATTGATTGAGGGCACTCGAATGCATGGGAGACCGATCTCCTGTGCCTCGGCGGCAACTGGCGTCAGGGACAGCGTGCGTGAACGACCACGTGCGCGGTCCGGTTGTGAGACCACGAGCGCGATCTCGTGATGACTCGACGCGAGCTCACGCAGGATTGATGCCGCGGGAGCAGGGCTTCCTGCAAAGGCAATACGCATAGGCACCCCTAGTTCTGCACGCGCAGCTCACGCAGCGCTTGGCGGCGATCCTCTTTTGAGGTGCGATCAAGAATTAAAATACCGTCGAGGTGATCCATCTCATGCTGAATGACGCGTGCCTCAAAGCCCTCGGCCTCGAGATGAATCTCGGCGCCATTGCCATCATTGGCATCTACATGAATCGCGATCGAGCGGGGGACATCAACGACAACCTCACCGATGGACAAACATCCTTCGGAGTCGATCTCCATCTCATCCGATGCCCAGGTAATGCGTGGATTCACGAGACACCTCGGTGTCTCGTCATCGCGCAATCGGTACACCAACACCCGCCGCGAGATACCGATCTGTGGGGCTGCAAGCCCCGCACCCACGGCCTCATCCATGATCAGTTCCATGCGGGCGATCTGTTCCCGAAGTACCTCGTCGAATTCGGTGACATCACTCGCGGGGATCCGCAGGACGGGATCACCAATTTGCCGCACCTGCCGCAGCGCGGCAAGGCGTCGGAGCTCAAGTTCGGGATCTGAAAGCGCGCGCGAGGACATACACGGTGATCGTAGCAAGCCGCAACGGAATGCCCCGACGGGCATTCCGTTGCGGGCAATCTACTTACGCGCAGGCAATACCTGACGCGCGACACCAAGAATTTCGGAGCGGGCAGCAATCAATGCCTGCGGATTGTCAAGACGTACTTGAGGTCCACCGACCACCGAAATGAGCGGGTCGCCATCGCCGAGCGCAATTGTCACGAGGGGTTCGCCGGTGCGTGGGAAGCGCACCTCGGCCATGCCCTCTGAAGGGTGAAGGATCGTCGGAGCGGGAGCGAGGTCATTGAGCGCAAGAAAGATCGACGCGAATGCACCGCGGAGCACAGGGGCGACCAGGGGTTGCAATTCCTCGAGGCGATACAATTCGGCAACACGCGGGGTATAGAAGTACTCTGCCTCGCGCAAGAGTGCCAAATCAACACCGGCCGCCTTGCCCCGTTCGGGACGCTCTTGTACCCAGTCGCGCACGCGGAGCCAGCTCTTGTGGATCACTTCTCCGGTTGCCGAGGCAACGTCGCCAGGTCGACGACGGTCGGGAGTGACGACAATGAGCACCTTGCGTGCCGCAGATCCCAGGACCCCTTGGGCACGAGAAATCATGGCGGCGCGCTCTACGTCGAAGCCGAAGTCGGAAATAATCCCGATCGCCCAGTCCTCACCGTTGCGCAGTGAAATGTCGAGGGTGACCGCATCTGCGCCTGTGCCAATGACACGGTGCTCACTGACCAACATGTGCTCAGTCCCAGCGATTGGGTCATCAAGAAGTTCGGCAACAAGCGCCGCGCGGGTTTCAGGACTACCAAGCTGCAAGAGCGTCGCAAGGACGTGAACCCACTGCTCGCGTGGCTCTGAGAACGCCTCATAGAGTCTTGGGACCGGCATCTTTCTCACTTCCCTCGAATGCAATAGCTCGGCAACTTTACAGGGAACGAGCCCACATCATCGACATTCGATCGGTCGATGCACGCGCCGATGCGGTCAGGTCGTCTGAGGATCCACATCGATGACCATGCGAATGTCAGTTCCGCGTGCTGCCGCGGGAATCTGTGCCATCGCGGTCATCGCGGCCATCCGGGCATCGGCGACCCCGTCGCCGCGCACGAGAATCGCCCGCCGTGAGCGTCCTCTGAGTCGATGTAATGGCGCAGGCCCCAAGACGGTCACTGGCAGTGTGCCATTGGCAATCAAATCCGCCAGATCTCGTGCGATCTGCACCACATGGGCACCGTCGAGCCCATCGATAAGTACGCGCACCAGATGGCCAAATGGCGGCATGAGATACTCACGGCGACGTGCAATTTCTCCGTTGAGAAATTCATCCACGGCAAGCCGCGATGCCAGTTGAATCGTGCGTGCTGCGGGTTCCCAGGCCTGCACGATCACCACCGAATCCTCGCCACGTCGTCCGGCGCGACCAGCGGTTTGGACGATCAGGTCAAACACACGCTCCTCCGCCCGAAAATCGGGATATCGCAATCCCGCATCGGCGTCCAGCACCGCGGCAACCGTCACCTCGGGCAAGTCATGCCCCTTGGCAACCATCTGGGTTCCTAAGAGGATCGCGGGCCCCGGTCGGGCGAACTCCTGGAGCAGTTCGGCAACCGAGCCCCGTGTTGCCGTCGAGGATGCGTCAAGGCGCACGAGGCGCATATCGGGAACCAGCGTGTGCAGGGCGTGCTCTAAACCTTGGGTCCCGACTCCCCCGCGTTGCAATTCGCTCGACCCACAGGCCGGGCAAACGACGGGAACGCTGGTCTCAAATCCGCAGTGATGGCATCCCAGCCGAATCGGATCCTGATGCTGCACAAGCGAGACATCGCACGACGGGCACTTGGCAAGCCACCCACACGCTCGACACAATGCCATCAACGCGAATCCGCGACGATTCAACAACAGCACAGCCTTATTGCCTCGGTCAGATGCATCCCGCAATGCGCGTCCCAGCGGCGCAGACACCGGTCCGGGTCCCTGGGTGCGCATATCGACCACGCGTATCCCCGGCGGCTGCGAGCCATCGGCTCGTGTTCGCAGTCGCACATGTTCAAGCGCATGCCATGTCTCGGGACGCGGCGTTGCCGTGCCATAGATCACGAGAGCCCCCGCACCACGCGCCCGACGAAACGCAACCTGACGCGCGTCATATCGGGGGGTCGAATCTTGCTTATAGGAGGCGTCATGCTCTTCGTCGATCACGATCAGACCGAGATTTGCAACGGGCGCGAACACCGCACTGCGTGCTCCGACCACCACATCAGCCTCACCGGCACGCAATCGTGCATCAACCTGTGCCCGTTCGGCAACCGACATATTTGAATGCCAGACCTCAACCCCGTCACCGAGGCGCGCACGTAGTCGTGACAAGAGCTGCGGGGTCAGACTGATCTCGGGCACGAGGACAATCGCGCCTTTGCCCTCACGCCGCACCGCATTCAGGGCGTGAAGGTACACCTCGGTCTTTCCGGACCCAGTGACGCCATGCAGCAGCAGCCCTGGTGGTGGGTGCGCGGCGAGGGCGCTGAGAATGCGGGTGATGGCGGTCTGCTGGTCGTGATTGAGCGCCTGGGGTGCTGGTGGTACCGGCATGCCGAGGCCATGTACATCGCGCGGGTGTTCAGTATCCGCACCGAGTGCAATGAGCCCTCGATCGGCCATCCGTCGGAGCGTGTCCATCGTGGTGCCCGCCGTCCGGCATAGCTCCGCCGCAGCGATCTGTGCTCCTTCGGGGATGGCCGACACGATCTCACGTTGACGCCGAGATGGCTCTGGCCCCTCCACGAGACGACGCACCACAAGTGGGCGCTTGGGTGCAGATGCAGGCACCGCAATACGCCACGTTCCATCCGCACGCCGCCGCAACGCCCCTTCCGCACCTGGGGGCACGACCAGACGCAAGCAGGATGCCACCGGTGCCGCGTAGTACCGCGCGACCCACTCCGCCAAGGCACGAAGCTCATCGGGAATTGATGGTGCCTCGACCCTTCCCACAATTGCGACGAGCCGGCCAGTATGGGTCGGTGGTCCGATCCCAACCACCACACCGACAACCCTGCGTGGTCCCAGTGGGCACACGACCAACGATCCAACCTCGACAACCTCGACGAGTTCGTGCGGGATCACATAATCGAGCGGTCGATCAAGCGCACGGGTATCCACCAGGAGATGGACATGGGCGCACACCTGACCAGGGGTATCCCCCGGTACATCCGCCAATAACGACGGATGCGTCACGCGGGGTGGCGTCAGTTAGCCGCGCGCCTCATTGCCAATGGCGGTCGATTCCCATGTAAACCCGGGAAGCTCTCGTCCAAAGTGGCCATAGGCGGCAGTTTGTTGATAGATCGGCCGACGCAGATCGAGTCGCTCCAAAATTGCTGCTGGACGCAAATCGAAGTTCTCTTTCACCCACGCCTCAATCTGCTCTTGCGGGCGCGTTTCGGTACCGAAGGTCTCGACCAACACCGACACCGGGCGGGCAACACCAATGGCATAGGCAACCTGCACCTCGCATCGCGCAGCAAATCCTGCCGCCACGACGTTCTTTGCGACCCAGCGTGCGGCATATGCCGCCGATCGGTCGACCTTGCTCGGGTCCTTACCGGAAAAGGCGCCGCCGCCGTGGCGTGCCATTCCTCCGTAGGTATCCACGATAATTTTGCGACCCGTCAACCCGGCATCACCCATCGGACCACCAACGACAAAGACGCCAGTGGGATTGATGTAGTGGCGAATGTCGTTCGACCAATATCCGTACTCCTCAAGCACCGGTCGGACCACCTGAGAAATCATGTCGCTCTCGAGTTGACCGCGATCGATCTCTGCATCGTGTTGCGTGGAGACGACAACGGCATCGACCCCGACGGGGCGACCGTCTTCGTAGCGCACGGTGACCTGGCTTTTCCCATCTGGGCGCAGGTAACCAAACGTGCCGTCGTGACGTACCGCTGCAAGACGCTCGGCAATACGATGCGCCAACGTAATCGGAACCGGCATCAGCTGCGGAGTTTCGTCGGTGGCATACCCGAACATCAGCCCCTGATCGCCCGCGCCCTGGCTGTCATACGGGTCAGAGGATGTCCCCACCCGGGTCTCGTGCGCGGCGTTCACGCCTTGGGCAATATCTGGACTTTGTTGGCCGAGAGCAACCAGCACTCCACAGGTCGCCGCGTCAAAGCCGATCTCACTCGAGTTGTAGCCGACCGCTGCGATCGTCTCGCGGACAACTGCGGTGATGTCGACCTTTGCGGTTGTGGTCACCTCGCCCGCAACGACAACTTGGCCAGTGGTCAATAGCGTCTCGCAGGCAACACGCGCTGCATGGTCCTCGGCGAGAATGGCATCCAACACGCCATCAGAAATCTGATCGGCAAGTTTGTCGGGGTGCCCTTCGGTTACCGACTCAGATGTGAACAGATATTCACTCATACAGCTTCACCTTTACGACGTTCGCGGCTCGGTTCCGAGGATACCAATGCACGCGGCTGTGCGAACACACGCCCCGCGCACACCATCATCGACCGAAGAGCACCGAAAATGTCGGTTGCGCACCGGATGTGGTCCACCCCACGATATCCCCAAGCTGCGATAGGTCACCAAGCTGCGCACGACTCACGCCTGCAACATGGTTTTTTTGGTCGTAGATGCTGAGCTGCCGGCCGTTGAAGAAAAACTCCGACGCAATCATTGGTGGCATCTCCGACCGTGCGCGTGCTGCCAGTACATCATTGGCGGGCGCCGCTCCGGTACGCGCGAGCGAGAACGCACCGTTGGCAAAAAATGTCTCTGTCAGATTCGGACCAATCTGGACAGATTCCGTGATTCCATCACGGACGAGCTCCGCTCCCAATCCACCTGCTGAATGTGGGTGCAGCGCCCGCGCAGTGATCGGCTGCGGCGGATCAAGCACGCTTGCCAACTCGGTATCGCGCAGCACATCGAATGCCGTCGCGGGCGTCAATGTTGTTGCTTCGCCGAGCTCCGACCGCACGCTGGCAAGCCGTGATACGAGGTCGCTGTTGCGCTCATAGAGCAGTGTTGTTCCGGCAAGCGGGGCTGTCGTGGTCGAATCAAAACCCTGTGGGCCCCCGACAGGTGCGCCGATCACCACACCTTGCACACGTACACCCACAGGATCGCTCGAGATCGACGCAATCAACTGCTCATCGGCGGGGATCTGCGCGGCCGATGACTGCGATGTTTCAGCGACCTTTTCAGAGGTGGATTGACGGGCCAACCATTGCGCCGACACTTCAATCTGCGCGAGTGTTGATGGGGGAATGAGCGCGGTCGCACGCACAAATGCCGGATGTGAGCCGAGGTTCTGACCGACGGTCCCATGCGCATTCAGTGCGGCACGAAGATCGGAAATATCACGTGCTGCGATGACTGCATCAGATGTCACGGTGGCCACATACCCACCATGTGCGGCAACATCGATGATGGTCCCGCCCATGTTGGTGACGCGTACGCCGGAACCTGCAAGTGCCGTCTGGGTTCGCGCGCCTGTTCCAGGGCGCAATTCGATGATCTCGATCGCATGCGCCTGAGGCCCCACATTTTCGGCGAGAGAGAGTCCTTGGGGTGCGAGCACCCCAATGCCCACCCGAGTGCCGATTTCCGATGCAATCACTGGATAGATATCTCGGTTCGTTACCCCAAAGAGTGTGCCGAGCGTGTGCTGGACACCCGTGCTCATCGTCAGACCTGTCAGCAACCTGCGGGCCTGCTGCCACTGGGTCGACGAAAACGCGGTCGAGAATTCGAGATAGAGCGGTGCAGAGGTCGGCACATAGCTCGCGCTCACGCTCGGCTGTGGAGGGGCGTGCGACGTGGAACCACACGCAGACGCCAGAATCGCGATCCCGCATGCCCCGATCCCGATCACGCCATGACGCACGCGGCGCGCAGCGCGTCGTCCTCGATGCCGAGACGATGGTTTCACACACACTCCGGTGCCGATGCACAAATAGTTCTCACAGTCCGGATCACGGTAGCAATGGGGTCGGAGTCCGTATAGCGAGTCTGGTGAAGATTCGGTTCAGAAGTGCAGTCGAACGCCAGACACAAAGGCGTGATTACTGCTCATGAGCGGGGGCCCGCGCCATCAAATCCCGCATACACTCTGCAACCGGTTTCCCGCCAACAGCCGCGGCAACCTGGGCGCTAATCGGAAGCTCAACCTCGACTGCCTTCGCAAGTGCCAAGAGCCATTCGACGCTCCAAATTCCTTCAGCAACCTGACCAATCGATGCCTCGGCCTCAGTACCGGTCATTCCGGTCGCAATCAACTCCCCAACACGTCGATTGCGCGAATGCCCGCTCGTGCAGGTCCCCACTAAATCGCCCATACCCGCCAAACCGCGAAATGTTGCATCGGTTGCCCCGTATGCCCGCCCCAAACGGGTCATCTCAGCGAGCCCACGGGTAATCAGACTTGCCTTTGCATTATCACCAAAGCCGAGTCCGTCCGACATTCCTGCGGCGATCGCAATCACATTTTTTGCTGCCGCACAGAGCTCGACCCCAACTAAATCATCATTGAGATACACGCGAAAATCCGGACCGTTCAATAACCCCTGCAATCGTTGACCAAGTTCGCGGTCCCCGGCAACCACTGCCGCGGTGGGCTGGTGCTCAGCGACCTCTTCGGCGTGATTCGGCCCCGAGAGCACGGCGAAGGGGACATCGGCGCCAAGAGCCGCGCCCCAGAGCTCCGAAAGGCGCCCACCGCGGCGGGTATCAAGGCCTTTGGTCAGCGATAGAACCGACGTTCCCTGAGAGATTGCCCCGGCAACATGCGGGGCCATATCGGCCACTACCTTGCTCGGAATCGCGAGTGCCAACACATCAATCCCGCGAAGTGCCCCCGGATCACCCACATGCGTGATCTCAATCTCCTCGGAGATATGAATCCCAGGGAGATAGTTCGGATTCATGCGATCCGTGGTGATTCGATCGGCATCCTCAAGGGTGCGACAGACCAGGCGCACTTCGGCTTCATGACGGCCGCACAGCAATGCAAATGCTGTTCCCCAGGAACCGCCGCCCAGTACCGCCACCGTGCGAATTGGTGCAGCCACCATCATCCCCCTCGGTCACGTACCTGAAGAATAATGGGAATCCCGTCGAGATCGAACCTGCGGCGAATCTGATTTTCGAGCCAGAAGCCGTAATCGCGAGTGATCAGCGAACGATCATTGACATCGAGCCGCAAGGTCGGCGGCGATGAATCAATTTGCACCAGATACCGCAGAGAGAGGCGGCGCTTGCCGTTTCGCGGACCAGGACGGGCATCCGCGAGTTCACGCAACACCGTATTGAGCTGATGGGTCGTGATCCGGGATCGCCGACGCTCATACAGCCGCATTGCGGCAGGAATGAGGCGATGGAGCCCCTCGCCGGTCTCGGCCGAACAGATCTCCACCATGGGGCGCTGGCGAGACTTGGCACGCAATTCGCCCGTAATTGCATCGAGTTCGGGTTGCGACAAGTCCCATTTGTTCATCACCAATAGCGTTGCGCAGCGCGCACGCGCCGCCGAATCAACCGCGCGCAAATCTGCATCGGTCAATCCTTCTGTGGCATCGCAGACCACCAATGCCACATCACTTCGTTCTGCGGCCTGGATGGCACGAATTTGACTGTAGTGCTCGACATCGTCACGCATTCGATTGCGTTTACGCAGCCCGGCAGTGTCGGTCAGGACCATCCGCTGACCGTTGTATTCGAACATCGTGTCAATCGGGTCACGCGTCGTTCCAGGACGATCGTGCACGATCACCCGGTTTTCTCCGAGAATTGCATTCAAAATCGAGCTTTTGCCGACATTCGGCCGACCCATGATGCACAGCGCCGGCACACCCTCCTGGCGTGGCAGGATGATCTCTGGCTCCGGGAGCGACGCAACAACGGTGTCGAGCAAATCACCGGTGCCAAGTCCATGCTGCGCCGAGATCGGTACCACCTCGCCAAGCCCCAATCCCCATAGCCCCTGGGCCAAGAGTTCGGTCTCACGACGCTCGCACTTATTGGCGATCACAATGATCGGGACCCGCACGGTGCGCAGATAATCGGCGACCTCAAGATCCCCCGACGTCGGTGCGGTGGTGGCATCCACCACAAAAAGGATGAGATCGGCCTCTTGAATCGCATATCTCGCCTGCGCAGTGACCTGACGACCGATTGGGGTCGGGTCATCTGCATCGATGCCTCCGGTATCAATAATCTGAAACTGGCGTCCACCCCACTCTGCACCCGATTGGCGACGATCGCGCGTCACGCCGGGAACCGGATCGATCACTGCGTCGCGACGGCCCGTCAATCGATTGAAGAGGGTTGACTTTCCGACGTTCGGGTATCCGACCACTGCGACAATCGGCTGATTGGTGTCAAGGGACGGCGCCGTTGGGTTGCGGACGCGCTTTCCCGGAACGCGATGTTCACGCTCGGGCGCATCACTCATGCAGACACCCCGTTCGTGCGTTGCCGATCTGTCTCAAGGAGCGCCGCAATGGCGGCCATCATGCGATCTGCTGCGATCTGGCTGCGCTCTGCACGAGACCCCGCGGTGATGTCTGACAAGTCCAATCGTCCTCCGATGGTGATGGACGCCGGACCGAACCGACGGTTTGATCCTGAAATGGCGACGGGAATCACCTGGACGTCATCGGCCAAACCGAATGCTCCAGCCCCTGGCATCGCCGGTCCGAGTTGACCGCTGCGGTACCTCGTGCCTTCAGGAAACATCAATAGTGCCTCTCCACGAGCGAGAATATCGCGTGCATTGCGAATCGCATCACGATCAGCTCCCCCGCGATCTACGGGAAATGCTCCCCCAGAAGAGACGATCTTTGCCGCAATCGGGTTCGCAAATAACTCACGCTTCGCCATAAAGAACAGCCGGCGGCGAGGGGCAATCACAAAGCCAATCATCAGAGGATCCCACATCGAGATGTGATTGGCCACAAAGAGCACACCGCCCGAGGGGGGAATGTTGTCCTTCTCCCGACAACGCAGTCGAAAACCCAGCCAAAAGATCGGGGCCAAAATCACCAGTGCGATATTGCGCACCCACAATTTGATTGAAACGTCGGGTGGCTCGCTCATCAGGCGCCCACCTGACGTGCCCAGCCCGCAATCGTTGCGATGACCTCATCGATTGACTGATCCGACGTATCGAGGTGGCGCGCATCATCGGCGGCGCGCAATGGACTCACTTCGCGGGTGGTATCGAGATGGTCTCGCTGTTCAATCGCTGCGCGCACCTGATCAATATTGGCGGCAACCCCAGATGCATTGAGCTCTGCACACCGACGACGGGCGCGTTCGTGCGCGGACGCCGTCAAAAAGACTTTTAATTCCGCCGAAGGGCAGACGGTTGTACCAATGTCCCGCCCGTCACAGACCCATGACCCTGCCCCAAGCACACGGCGCTGCGCAGCGGTGATGACCTCGCGGATTTTGGGATGTGCGGCAACGACTGATACCTGGGTTGTGACCTCGGGTGAGCGGATCTCCTGATCGATCTGGCGCCCATCCAGGGTGATTGCGATGCCCCCGGGACGCGCATGAAAATCCAACGGATGAGATGCAAGCCCTGCCACAAGCGCCGCTTGATCCGCACAATCCACGCCATGCGTCAACGCCAAAAGCGCCACTGCTCGATACATCGCACCGGTATCGAGATAGCCCATCGACAACCGTTCGGCAAGCATGCGCGCAACCGTGCTTTTGCCCGCCCCCGCCGGACCGTCGATGGCGATAATCACACCCCGCCGCCGAGCGCGCGAAGATCGCTGACAAATCCCGGATACGACACCGCGGCTGCTTCAAACCCTTCAACCTGGACGCCATCGCGACTCGCAAGCCCGGCAATTGCGCCGAGCATCGCGAACCGATGGTCATGACCGGCATCGATACGACCGCCGGGGAGTCTTCCGCTGCCCGTGACAGAGAACCCATCGGGGTGTTCCTGGGCATCGGCACCCATCGCGCGTAATGCACGCACAACGGCGGCGATCCGATCGCTCTCCTTGACGCGCAGCTCCTCGGCGCCCCGCACAGTTGTCGTGCCGCTCGCAAAGGCCCCCAGAAGGCCCACCAACGGCAACTCGTCGATCATGGCCGGAACCTCATCGGGAGCCACATCGGTGGCGACAAGCCGATCAGCGCGACGAACAATGAGGTCCCCACACGGCTCACCGGCGACATCCGCCGATCGCGCAACCTCGACGCCGGCCCCCATGCGTTGCATCACCTCCAGCAAACCTGTGCGCAAGGGATTGACGTTCACCCCCGTCAGACGCACCTCAGGATCACCCAACAACGCACCCGCAACAAGATGAAATGCCGCCGACGAAAAATCTCCCGGGACAATGAGATCGGGAAGTGACAGCCCGGCGACGGGACCAACAATCCCCACCGCACCATTTTGATACCGCACATCAACTCCGGCGGCGGCAAGCATCCGTTCAGTGTGATCGCGGGATTGCACTGGTTCTGAAACCCAGGTCTCTCCATCGGCAAACAGCCCGGCGAGCAAAATTGCGCTTTTAACCTGTGCGCTCGAGACCTCAAGGTCATGACGCATCCCCCGCAATTGCACGCCGCCCGAGACCACCAGCGGCGGGAGCCCACCGGGCGAGGTGAAAATCGCTGCGCCCATCCGGCGCAGCGGGGTCGCAACCCGACCCATCGGTCGACGACGCAATGAGTCGTCCCCATCGAGGATCACATGATCGGCACTCGAACCCACCAGAAGCCCTGGCAGAAGGCGCATCAACGTCCCGGCATTCATACAATCGATCGCCGGCGTGGGAGTAAGGCCACGCAGGCCACGGCCATGAATGACAACCCGGCCACCAAGATGCCCTTCTACCTGCACGCCGCACGCCTCGATCGCGCTCAGTGTCGCACCGGTATCAGCGGAGTCCAGTGGGTTGTCGATCGTCACCACGCGATCAGAAACTGCGCCGAATAGCAGCGCACGATGCGTGATGGATTTATCGGTTGGGACCGCAAGCACACCCGCAAGTCGGGCGACCGGATCGATGCGAAGTGTGGTCATCGCCCCGAGATTATCCGACTCACGACAATTCGCCCGAATCTTTGCCGAGTGCAACTGGTCCGGCAAACAACTCGGGGCCATGCACACGGAGCCAGACGCGTTCATCTGGGTAGGTCGGCCAGTGCTCGCCAACACAGGCCCAAAACCGCACAGAGTGGTCCATGTGGATCAAATGCACCAATTCGTGCACGACCACATATTCACCAATCCGCGGCGGTGCCATCATCAACCGCCAATTCAACGAAATCGTGGCATTCGCCGATGCGCTCCCCCATCGGGATCGCTGCCCGCGCACCACAAGGCGGGATGGCGTGACCCCAATGCGCGGCGCCCATCGCTCGAGACACTCCTGGAAATATGGACGCGCAGCGCGTCGATACCATTGTTCAACCTGCGCAAGGATCGGATCACTTGCGTGGACTGCCACTACATTTCTGGACACAGGTCGCGCACCCGCACGAGCCTCGACGATTGTGACCGATCCATCAAGTAGCGGGATTCGGTCCCCCACGCGCACATCCGGTGCGACGTGTGTTCGCTCGCGAAGAAGCGCAGCCTCGATCCAGCTCAGGTGCGCATCGATGCACCGGCGAATCTCTGACACCGGTGCCCGCACCGGGGCAGTGACATGAATGCGGCCCTCGCGCACTCGCAAGGTAATGCGACGCGCGCGTGCATGGCGTCGAATCCGACAACCCACAACATTCGATCCGATAACAACCTCGTGCACCCCGACAATATGGCGGGCCCATCGGAGGTCTTACTCGCCTTGTCCACCGATCGAGCGTGCGACCTCAAGCGCGACGGACTCTGCATCTTCCATGCGTTGCACCTGTACCCCAAAGACGTGGGTATCGGTTTGCCACACAAGGGTGACGAAGGCATTACGCCCGCGCACGACGCCCGGATGCCCGGCGATATCGATCGGACGTGAGAGCGCACCGCCAGGATCAGGGCTTGCGAGCGGTGCAACCGTTTGTCGCACAAGCACCCGTTGGTTGTCGTCGCCGGTCCAGGTCACGATGACCGCCAGCGGCCCAAAGGGATACGAGAGGTCGGGTTCAATTCGCGGGCGCGATTGAGTAAAGCCATAGGGGACCCATTCGGGCAACAGGATGGGATATCCGACCTCGAGTTCCGCAATGAGCAAATCGTCCATCCAGCGGCCATGACCGATCCCCGCCGCCATACCATGCCCAGAGCCGAGTCGGCCGCTCACCTGGGGGCCCGATGTATCGAGTTCGGCCATTCCCGATCGATCAAGACGACCAACCGGCTCATCCCCCGGCCCAATGGCATCGGCGCAGGCAATGACATCCGTCGCGCGAACGCGCGCCACCACGAGGCCCTCCGGGCCGATCGCATCCGCGTCACTTCGCGATTCGTCGATACCGAGCACTCGAATCGCATGAGCCTCAGGTGCCACACGGCCCACAAAAAGCTGATCAAGGGGGGTGGTTCCGTCCATCAGTCGCACCAGCGTGCCAATTACAGGACGCCAACGACTCGGCACTCCCGGGGGACACGCGACCTTGGCTTTAATCTCACCGCTCGATGGATTTACCCACGCAACCCTGACGCGCACGGGGTCACCAACAATCGACACGGCTGCCCACCACTCACCCGTCTCGGGCGCAAGCGCAAAATCAATGTCGTGCCCCAGAATCTCGGCGCATCGTTGTCGCTCGTCACTCATTACCCTCAATCATTACGTAGCCGAGCAACAAATGCGGGGTCTCTCTCAATCTGACGCTGTACCGACTTCGCGCGGACACACGACGTGCACTGCGTCACCGCGGGTCGGGCCCAATGGGATATTCGCCTTTCAGCACGAAGTAGGAGCCGCGAATGATGCCGGCCAATTTGGACTTCTGCCGTGCAAATTTGAACGAGTTGAGCTCCTCGGGAATATCCATGCCTTCTGCGAGCTTGAATCCGACAGCACGTTTCGGTTTCTGACCACCAAGGGTATAGAGCACGTTGATGACCAGTCCGCTCTCATACAACACATAGCTCCAGCGGATGTTCTCGACCTCAAACGACGCCGCCTCAAGCGGCGGGGACGCAATGACGATCTCACGTTCATCCTTCAAAATGCGATGCACGTACTCGATGACGTCTGCTGCGTGCACCGCGGGTTCGACCGCGAACGCATGGGCGAACTTATTCGCAAAGTACCGAGCCTCATTGGCGCGCAGCCCAGCCAACGCGTCCGCCACAGGCGATGATTCGAGACCGGCATTCGACACATTGTGAAAATCAACGAGATGGGCCATTTTGAAATCCTCCTCTCCTTGAATGACATTCTCAGCCCCATCACGATGAGACGCTTCTCACGGTGTGGGAGGACCCGTCCCCGGGGGCATTTGGTCGATCACGCGAGGCAGATACGCCGTCATTATGAGCGGTTCTTGACCTCGCGCCTATGGGTGACTCACAGGCCGGGAATGAGGAGTTGTTCGTGAACGATCTCGTAAATTACGCGGTAGTTGGGAGCACGAACCCGCTATTCGCCCGCTCATCGAGAATGAGAGGTATCAACTTCGAGCACATTGATGCAATGACTCGGGCGTGTCAGCAGACTCCACGGCAATCACCGTCAGTCACACACGTCCGCGACTCGTTGCGTTGATCGAACAGGTTTTTTGATCGTACATCCACGTGTTCAATCGACTACCGTGCACCTTTGGATGCAGCCCAAAATAGTGAAATCTCCAATCCCTTTTGACGTGCTGAGCTCAGACGTGCGTCTCGCCGGCGAGTACACGGGATCAGGCCCACCGATTCTGCTCCTGCACGGCCTGACCGCGACCCGCCGCTACGTTCTACATGGCTCGCAAACGCTCGTCCGCGATGGACACACACTCATTAGTTACGACGCACGCGGACATGGCGAATCGCACCCCGCGACGGATCCCGACGCCTACACCTATGACCTTCTGGCAGATGATGCGATTGCCGTCTTGGATCACGTCGAAGTCGGTCAAGTGGTGCTGATCGGACAATCCATGGGTGCGGCAACGGCGATCAATATTGCTTTGCGCTATTCGGAACGCGTGCGGGCGCTTGTGATCATCACCCCTGCGCATATTGGTGCGCCAAGCGCGAATCTGGCACATTGGGATGCCCTTTCGAACGGGCTGCTGACCGGTGGCGTCGATGGGTTTCTCGCGGCCTACGGAACCCCTCAAGTCCCAGAGCGGATGCGTGAAACCGTACGTACGGTGATGCGTCAACGCCTCGAACGCCATCGCTACCCCGAGGGGGTTGCGGCTGCGCTGCACGCAATTCCTCGCTCCATGGCATTCAATGGACTTGATGCGCTCAACGGGATCGATATCCCGACACTTATCGTTGGCAGTCGCGATGAATTCGATCCCGATCATCCACTCGCAATCGCCGAGGAGTATGCGACCCGGATCTCCGGTTCCCACTTGGTAGTGGATCCGCCAGGGCAAAGTCCACTTGCCTGGCGCGGTGGAAGCTTGTCGCGCGTCGTGAGTGCATTTCTCGCCGCTCCGAATCAACATCCCGAATCGACAGCCCCGGGGTCTTAGCGCACCTTCGCATGGGCAACGAGCCCAATTGCCCGAATGCACTCGACCGCTGCGTTGGCGGCCTCCGCACCATCGACCCGCACCACAAATTCTCCGACCCCACCAGGCGGTCCGGGGAGCAACACGAGATCGGCAATATTGATGTGACCGTGACCCAGGGCGGTGGTGATCTGCGAGACCGCCCCTGGTTGATCGGGAATCGCGACGGTGATCTCCCACGTTTCACCATCTGATGCACCGGCGAGGCGTCCTGCGCGCAGTCGGCGGCGCCCCTCCGCCGCCGCACCCACGATCTCGATCAGTGCCTGTCGATCATCCCTCTGGAGTGCCTGCTCAATCTCAACGAGGCGCTCACGGTACTGCGCGAGCGCCTCCCCTACCGCGCTGGCATTCGCCCGCAAAATATCGGCCCAGAGTGGCGGGTTTGCACCCGCAACACGGGTCAGATCATCAAATGATGGGCCCGCCGAGCGCAACGCCTCTCGCCCGCTCGGCGCTGTTGCCGCGGCCTGATTTACCAGCGCTGCCGCCAATATATGAGGCACGTGACTGACCAGTGCCATGAGCTCATCATGCACGTTGGCATCGATTGCCACCGGGGTCGCACCGGTTGCGGCGATCACGGAATACACCCGTTGATAGAGATCGGGCCGTGATTCAGTGGTGGGTGTCAGAAACCACGTCGCGCCGGCGAACATATCGACACGTGCTGCATCGACCCCTGACTGCTCGCCCCCGCAGACGGGATGACCACCAATGAATCGGGTTCGCTCAGCAACCGTGAGCGCCGCGATCACTGCGTGCTTCACCGATCCCAGATCAGAGACCACACACTCGGGAGGCGTCAGTGCAAGCACCTCGCGCACGACGTCGACAATGGTTCCCAGCGGCGGCGCCACGAAGACACACATCGCACCAGCGACTGCGTCAGCCAATGTGTCCACACTTCGTGTGATGGCCCCAATTGCGCGCGCGGTTTCACGCGAGGTGGGATCCGGATCAAACCCCACCACATCGGCGACTCCCGCTGCCCGGAGCGCCAGCCCCAAGGAGCCACCCATGAGTCCAATCCCCACGATGGCGATCGGGCCAGGGATCGAACGCATACGAATGGAGCGACCTAGGCGCCGACAGCGGCAGGTGCAGATCCAGCGATAACCTTGCCCATCACATCGATGCAGCGCTTGACATCGGTCACCCATGCGGCAAACCCATCGGCGTAGAGCGCCTGGGGGCCATCACACAGCGCCGTCTCAGGGGTCGGGTGCACCTCAACGATAAGTCCATCAGCGCCAGCGACAACTGCGGCACGCGCCATTGGCAGGATCCAGTCGCGCTTGCCGGCGGCGTGCGACGGATCGACGATGACGGGCAGCCCTGACAGCGATTTCACGACAGGTATCGCAGAGATATCGAGAGTCGAGCGGTAGGCGGTTTCAAAGGTGCGAATCCCCCGCTCGCACAACACGATCCGGTCATTGCCCTCACGGGCAATGTATTCCGCCGACAACAGCCACTCCTCAATGGTTGCCGACAGGCCGCGCTTGAGCAGCACGGCAATACCGGTCTTGCCAATTTCCTTGAGAAGATCGAAGTTCTGCATGTTGCGTGCACCGATTTGAATCATGTCGGCGACCTCAACCACATCTTCAATCTGCCGGACATCCATCACCTCGGTGACAATCGGAAGTCCCGTACGCTCACGCGCCTCACCAAGGATTTCCAACGCCTCGACTCCGAGCCCCTGAAAGCTGTACGGCGAACTGCGCGGCTTGTAGGCACCACCGCGAAGCATCGAGACTCCCGCATCACGCACCACATCGGCAGTCACGAGCGTCTGCTCACGCGATTCCACTGTGCATGGACCGGCGATAAGTCCGAAGTTGTTCCCGCCAATCTTGCGGCCAGCGATCTCGATCACCGCATCCGGACCGCGAAAGTCACGCGACACCAGCTTGTATGGCTTGAGGATGGGAACAACGCGCTCGACGCCCGGCTCACCCTCGAGCTGCATGCTCGCGACCAATTCGCGGTCATCACCAATCGCACCAATCACCGTGACAAACTCGCCACGTGAGGGCTGTGCCAGCGCACCAGCCTGCTCAATCCGGTTGATGACGTGGGCGATTTCGGCTTCGGTCGCCCCCTCTTTCATCACGATCATCATGGTGCAGCGTGTCCTTTGTTCTTGCGACGTATGTCGATGACGAGCCTGCGCAACTAGTCGCCATACACTCGTGTGAGTGCGGCGAGAAACGCATCATTTTCCTCTGGTGTACCGATGGAGACCCGAAGGCTCCCCGGACACCCTAACGATCCACCATTGCGAACAATAACCCCCTCAGCCAGCAGCCGCTCGTGGAGCGAGATCCCGGACGCCTTCGGGTGTACCAATATGAAGTTCGCTTGGCTCGGAGTGAAGGGTACTCCCATCTGAGTCAATGCCACAGCCACACGCGCCCGCTCAGCAATGGTCTCTTGCACCCGGCGATCATGAGCCGGGGCGTGTCGTAAGGCTTCACATGCCGCTACTTGCGCCAATGTCGAGGAGTTAAATGGTTGACGCACCTGATCAAGTGCCGCAATCCAGGACACGGACCCGATCCCGTACCCCACGCGCAATCCACAGAGCCCGTGGGCCTTGGAAAACGTGCGCAGCACCAACAGATTTTGCCGTCGACGCGCATTGGCAAGCGGGCGACCGCGGTCCACCTCTGTCACAAAATCGTAATAGGCCTCATCGACGATAACCGGGAGATCCTCGGGGAGCATGTCCAGAAAGGACTCGATCTGATCTGCGGGGGAATATGCGCCCGTAGGGTTATTTGGACTACAGACGATCACCAGGCGCGTTCGCTCATCCACCGCAGCCGCCATTGCCTCAAGATCATTTGCTCCCTGCGCATTCAGGGGTACCGGGATCGCCTCGGCCCCCGCAGCCGCAGCTAAATGCGGATAGAGGCCAAATGAAGGATCGGGGTGGATCAGGGTCGTCCCCGGGTCCAGCAATGCCTGACCAGCAAGAAGGAGGAGCTCGCAGGATCCATTCCCGATCACAAGGTTTCCGCGATCAACCCCATGTCGCTCGGCAAGTGCATCACGAAGCGCTCGTGCGGCGCCATCGGGGTAGCGGTTGAGTCCCGTCGCACCTTGGCGCACCACCTCCTGCACTGCATCGAGCGGCGGGTACGGACTCTCATTGGAGGCAAGCTTGATCGCGGCATCAAGTCCGTAGCGCTCCATGACATCCGCGGTCGTTAACCCGGGTTCATAGTGCGGGATTGCCGCGATGCGGGGTGAGACATGGATGGCCATTACACGCGAGTCTACGAAACCCGATCGTGCGATGTCGGCGCGTATGACGCACCATCGGCTGCACCCACGGACCAATGTCGGTTGCGGCGCACCCCTTTGGCAATTATTGTCAATTTGACATGAGGAGTGTCCTCCAATTATGTCAATTTGACGCAAATAGTTGTTCCCGCCCTAATGACCACGATCCGCTGATCGTCGTAGGGAGCGGTCTTGCAGGGCTCCTTGTCGCGGTGTGTGCCGCAGAGCACGTCCCAGTCGTCATCGTCACCAAAACCACCGTCGGGGATGGAAGTAGCTCGTACGCGCAAGGTGGGATTGCTGCAGCGATGGGCATCAACGATTCGGTTGTCCGCCATGTCGCAGACACCATCGATGCCGGTTCCGGACTCTGCGATGAGACAATTGTGCGCGAGATCGTCCACGCCGGACCCGATGCGGTCGCGCTTCTGTCCTCCATCGGCGTCGCATTCGATCGCCACGACGATGGGTTGGCACTCGGACGCGAAGGGGCGCACTCGGTCAATCGGATTGTGCATGCGGGGGGCGATGCGACCGGTGCGCAAATTATTAGTGCCGTGCGTCGTGCCGCACGAAACCATCCCAACATTGAGATTCGTGATTTCACTCACCTGCGTGATCTCGTCCTGCGAGACGGATGTGTCTGCGGGATCACCCTTGAGGATCGTCACGGGGTCTGCGACACACTCCACGGGCGGGCGGTGGTGTTGGCGACAGGTGGCGTCGGCCAGCTCTTTGCACGCACCACAAATCCCCTGACGGCAACCGGTGATGGCATCGCCGCCGCGGCGCGCGCTGGTGCGGTGCTCGCCGATGTAGAAATGATGCAGTTTCACCCCACTGCACTTGCAATTGGCGCAAGTCCTCTCCCCTTGGTCTCAGAGGCAGTACGTGGTGAGGGTGGCTATTTGCGCGATGCGGATGGGCGCCGCTTCTTGCTTGACGAGGATCCCCGCGGGGAACTGGGGCCACGCGACGTCGTCGCACGAGCCGTTGCGCGCACCGCACGTGCCACAGGTGCCGACGTCACGCTTGATCTGCGCCACATCGATCGGGCCCGTGTCTACGAACGCTTTCCCACGGTCGCCCGTGCCTGCACCGAGGCCGGACTTGACTTGGCGAGCGATCTCATCCCGATCACCCCAGCGGCCCATTACTTCCTTGGTGGAGTGCTCGCCGACACCGTTGGACGCACGAGTCTTTACGGTCTCTATGCAATCGGGGAATGTGCGGCCACTGGGCTCCATGGGGCCAATCGCCTTGCCTCAAACAGCCTGCTTGAGGCGGCGGTGATGGCACAACGCTGCGCAGAGCACATCGCTGCCCCGATTGGCGCCTGGATGACCTGTGATCCGGTACCCTCCCGCCCAATGTTGCGTGAATCGCACACGACACCGCTGCCCGACATTCCGGAGGTTCTCTGGGGATCTCTCGGTCTCGAGCGCAATGAAGGGCAAATGGGCGAGAGCGCCGCCCAATTGGCAGCATGTGCCCCGCCGGAGTCAATTGCCCAGCGCGACCAGTTGCTGTTGGCGCAGATGATGATCCGGGCCGCCCGCCTTCGCACCGAAAGCCGTGGCGCTCATTACCGCAGCGACTTCCCGCTTCCGATTCCCGCCCAACAACATCGCATTGCGTGGTTGGGCAGCGAGCCGTACAGCGTGCCATGGGCGGCCGCAGCCGCAGGTGCCCCTCAATTCACTCGGGAGGCCGTGTGAGCTCAACCCCAATTACATGTGCAATGCCTGACGCGTACACCCTTGTCGAGGAGTCAGAGCTTCGCCAACGCGCCTGGACCGCACGCCGAGCGCTCGGCGATCGGGCCGTCATCCTGGGTCACCATTACCAAAAAGATGAGGTCATGGAATTTGCCGACATCACCGGCGACTCCTACCTACTCGCCCAACGTGGCGCTGCTGCGACCGCTGCAGAATTGATTGTCTTTTTAGGCGTCTACTTCATGGCCGAATCGGCAGATGTACTCGCTGCCCCTCATCAGCGAGTCGTGCTTCCTGACCTTGGTGCGGGCTGTCACCTTGCCGAATGCGCCGATATCTTCACCGTGCGCGACGCCTGGGCACAACTCACCACAGCACTCCCTGACACGCGCATCATCCCCTTGACCTATATGAACAGTGGCGCCGACCTGAAGGCGTTTGTGGGTGAGCATGGCGGTGCCGTCTGTACCTCAGGCAACGCCGAGCGTGCATTTCGTTGGGCCTTCTCTGAAGGCGATGCGGTGTTCTTCTTTCCTGATGAACACCTCGGCCGCAATACCGGCGTACAAATCGGCCTGGATGCAGATGCTGGCAGGGTGTGGAACCCGCGCCTGGCAGAGCTCGGAGGAATCGCACCACATGAGTTGGCCGAAACGCCGCTCATTCTGTGGAAGGGCTTTTGCAATGTGCACACCGCCTTCACGACCGCGCAGGTTGCCGACGCACGTGCCCAGGATCCCGAAACGATTGTGATTGTGCACCCCGAATGCCCGCGTGATGTTGTCGCAGCCGCCGATGAGGACGGATCCACCGAATACATCATCCGTCGCTGTCAGGAACTTCCCGAGGGGTCGCGGATCGTCATCGGCACTGACTGGAATTTGGTCAACCGCATCGCCCATCGCCATCCGGACAAACACATCTTTTGCCTGAATGAGCACATCTGTCCATGCGTGACGATGAACCGAATCACGCTCCCGAAGCTGACCTGGTGCCTTGAGTCACTCGCAGCGGGCGAGATCGTCAATACGGTCAAGGTCGAGGATGAAATGGCACGCTGGGCACGGGTTGCACTCGATCGTATGCTGGCGCTCGCGTGAGCGTCAGTCGCATGGATGCAACCATGGGCGTCAGCGGACCATCGATTGCCCAAATTGTCCGGTATGCACTCGCTGAAGATCTGGGAGATCTGGGTGATGTGACCTCGCAGGCACTGATTCCCGCGGATGCCGTTGCCTCTGGACGACTCGTGAGCCGCGTTGATGGCATCTTTTCCGGCCACGCCGTCGGAAATGAAGTCATCCGCCAGTGCGGGCTCAGCGCAACATGGTACCTGCATGATGGCGATCAGATCCACCCAGGTGCAGTGATCGCAGAGATCAGCGGACCGGCACGCGCCGTTCTTTCCGCCGAGCGGACGCTCTTGAACTTCATCAGCCACCTGTCGGGTGTGGCAACCATGACGCGATCATTTGTCGATGTCTGCGGTGACTGTGCAGTCCTCGACACCCGAAAGACCACACCGGGCTTGCGGGCGCTCGAAAAAGCGGCAGTCGTCGCGGGTGGTGGCCAGAATCACCGCTTCGGCCTCTTTGATCGCATCCTCGTCAAGGACAATCATTTGGCAGTGGCCGGCGCTGGGCTCAGCGACGCGGTGCACCATGCCCGCGCGACGTGGCCTGATCTTCTCATCGAAGTCGAGGCCGACGATCTCGATGGCGTCCGACGCGCATTGGCTGCAGGGGTCGATTGGATCCTGCTCGACAATATGACGACCGACCAGATGCGCGCGGCAGTCACCGAAGTTGCAGGACGAGCGCGTGTCGAGGGCTCTGGTCGCATGGATCTCGCGCGGGCCAAAGAGGCGGCGGCGTGCGGAATCGACGCACTGAGCGTCGGAGCGCTGACGCATTCGGCACCCATTGTCGACATCGGACTCGATCTCGACGACCTCGGTGCCCCAGCCCTCCGCTAGGACTCGCGTAAATCCGTTCGCAGTTGTTGTGCATCGCGCAGATACACATGGCGCACCGCGGTATCGGAGGGCATGTTGGCGTGCACCATCACCCGAATACAGAGCCCAAGTGCACCTGGCACATCGATTTCTGATGCACACAAGAGCGGCACCTGACTCAGCCCGAGGCTCCGCGCGGCAACCGCAGGAAACTCCGCTCGAAGATCTGGGGTGGTCGTAAATAACATCGAGATCAATGCGTCGTGATCGATGGCATTGCGTTCGAGCATCGCCGTCAACAATTCCGACGTCGCCTCCAAGATGGCATCAGCGGTGTCCCGCTCAGCAGTAATTGCACCACGTATCGCTCGTACGCTCACGTCGCCCATCATATTGCTCGCGGGGGCCGCGGTGTTTTGAGTCGACGAACCGGCGCATCAACATCCACATCAAGACCCGGGGCAGGCGTGAGTCCATCGAGTCCACCAATCTTGCGTAATTGCCGCAATTCATCCTGGGTGATCGCGCGAAACTCTCCGGTCCGCATGCCACCGACTTCAATTCCCGCAAAGCGGATGCGTCGCAAGCGCTGCACACGATGTCCCACCGCGAGACACATCCGCTTGACGATGCGATTACGCCCCTCGGTGATTTCGATGCGCAGCCACGTCCCGCCGGGATGAAGCCGCTCCATAATCTCAACACGCGCTGGCAAACTCATGCCGTCCTCAAGCTCGACGCCACGGCGTAAGTCCCGGACAGTTTCGGCAGATACCCGTCCGTCGACAAGCGCCTCATAAATCTTTGGCACCTTGCCCCGTGGATGCATCAAGCGATTGGCGAGCTCGCCATCGTTGGTGATCAACAAGACGCCTGTGGTATCGATATCCAATCGCCCGACCGGATAGAGCCGCACGTCCCGGGGCAATAAATCCAAGACCGTTTGACGCCCTTCGGGATCCCGCGCGGTCGAGACCACGCCTGCAGGCTTGTTGAGGACAAAGACCTGCAACGGTTCGGGGCTGACGATACGACCATCGACGCGAATCACATCGCCTGGGCCAACTAACTGCCCCGTGGTCGCGACGGTGTCATTAATCGTGATGCGTCCGTCGGCAACCAGCACCTCTGCGGCCCGCCGACTCGCAACACCAGCTTGGGCTAAAGCGCGATGGATGCGGGTCTCCGGCTCGGGCCATCGATGCTCGTTCATGCGTCCTCATCGTCAAGGTGGCCTGCATCGCGCAGCCGCTGACGGACCGCTTCCGCCTCGGCGCCACTGAGTTCAAATTGGGTGATCGGTGGAAGATCCGACGAACCGCGCAAACCAAAGCGCTCCTGAAATGCCGGAGTCGTACGGTACCGCATCGCACCACCATCAACGGCGCGACCCGCCTCCTCAATCATTCCTCGATCAAGCAGCGACCCAACTGTTGCCTCCGCCGATACGCCTCGGACTCGCGCGATTTCGGGCCGGGAAATCGGTTCCAGATACGCAATCACCGCCAAGGTCTCAATCGCCGCAGGGGAAAGACGCTCATCCGGTGGACGGGCCCGCAGACGATCACACACTGCACCGAGCTCGGCGCGTGTGCGCATAACCCACCCGCCAGCGATCTCGGCCACCTCAAGACCACTTTCGTTGCCGTATCGAGTCCCAAGAAGCGCAAGCGCACGCTGTACATCACTAGGTGACGATTCCGCCAGCTCACACAACTGCACGACACTGACCGGGACAGGGCTCAAAAACAGGAGCGCCTCAAGGGCGCGATCAAGCGCGATCTCACTCACCGGCAAATCCTGGTTGCACGCGGTGCACGGTGATGTCACCGAATGGCACTGGTTGCGCCAGGTTGGCCTCACCACGGCGGGCCAATTCCAAACACGCCATCAACGTCATCCCCTGTGCCAAGCGATCAGTGCCATCGGTGAGCTCATCGAAACTCACTCTCCCCGTACGCCGGAGTGCTCCGCGCAGCTCTGCCACGATCTCGCCAACATTTATGCGCTCACGGTTCATGTGCCCCATCGACGGCATGGGTGGGGCGACCATCAAACGAATGATCGCCTCACTCAGCTCATTGGGCGCGTGCGGCGCCTGCAAGGCCGCCGCGCGATCAAGCGGCACCCGCCGATAGCGCACTGCACCATCGATTCCGTCCTGCATCGACAGCCACATACCCGCCCGTTGGAATGGCGCAAATGCAATCAGTTGCGCGGCAAGACGCTCGCGCACCAATTCGGCATCAGGATCGGGTGCGTAATCGTCCTCGTCATCTTCCCCAACAAGCCGTCGGGCTTTGAGCTCAACCAGGCTGCACAGCAACAACACCAGCTCGCCGGTCGTGGGCGGATCCCACTCATCAGGCCCCCGCAGAGTGGCCTCGACGAGATCACGCAAAGGAAGTTCTGCGAGCTCAATTTCCTCACGCAGGACAAGCGTCAACAAGAGATCGAGCGGACCTTCAAAAAGATCCAGCTCAAGGGGTAGTCGCAGAGGGTCCGCGACCCGCCCAGAGGCACTCACAGCCCCATCGCCGCCTTCGCCTCAGCAAGCACTGGCGCGGCAATCGCCTTCGCGCGCCGTGCCCCGTCGGCAAGAATATCCTCGATCTTGTCGGGGTCCTCCAGGAACGCTGCGCGGCGTTCGCGGATCGGTCGAATGACCGACTTAATCGTTTCGGCGAGCGCCCGCTTGTCCTGCACACAGCCCAATTCGGCACTCGTGCACCCAGCAAAAATGGTTTCCATTTCCGCCGGAGACGTACCAAAGAGCTTGTGATATGCCCAAACATTGCAGACATCGGGACGCCCGGGATCACTTTTTCGAATCCGCTGCGGATCGGTCACCATTGACCCCACCAAGCGATCAATTTCCTCATCACTGGCGCCCATCGTGATGGCATTGCCATAGCTTTTGCTCATCTTGCGGTTATCGACCCCAAGAATGAGCGGTGATTCGGCAAGCCGCGCTTGTGGTTCAGGAAACACCGGTCCATAGAGATTGTTGAATCTCCGCACGACCTCACGTGCAAGCTCAAGATGCGGAAGTTGGTCTTGGCCGACCGGCACTTCGGTGGCCTTGTACAAAATGATGTCGGCGGTTTGCAGGAGCGGGTATCCAAGGAATCCGAAGGTATCAATCGCTTCACCAAGCTCGGCAATTTGCCCCTTGTACGTCGGTACGCGCTCGAGCCACGACAGGGGCGTAATCATTCCCAACATCGTGGCGAGCTCTGCGTGCTCGGAAATATCAGACTGACGGAAGATGATGCTCCGCTCGGGATCAATCCCCACTGCGAGCCAATCGGCAACCATCAATTGCCCACTGCGGCGGATCCCCCCGACATCCTCATACCCCGTCGTAAGAGCATGCAAGTCAACGACGCAATAGATGCACTCGGCCTGCTCTTGCAAGCGCACCCAATTGCCGAGGGCACCAAAGAGATGTCCGATGTGCAGCTCGCCGGTTGGACGCATTCCCGAGAACACTCGGGTGTGCGTAGAAGTTGTCGTAGTCATCACTGCGATCGTACCGACCGCGGCGGCTATCCACCGGGTTTTCAGTAGGACCTATTCGGTGGCGAGAAAAAAATCGAAAAGCGCTGCCCAGGTCGCTTCGGGAGCCTCTTCCGCGACAAAATGTCCCGCATCCACGGCAACCCCGGTCACAGTCGTGGCAACCGCTTCCCACGCGGCGGTGATGTCATACATGCGCCCCATCGCACCTAAGGCACCCCAGATCGCAATGAGGGGCTGGGTGACGCGACGCCCCGCATCCGCATCCGCATTGTCATGGATCAAGTCGTCATTTGCAGCGGCTCGATAATCCGCGCAGGATGCAGCGATTGCCGATGGGGTGAACCAACGCAGGTATTCAGCGACGGCCCGCGGATCCAACTCGGCGCGCTTGGCCGACCAGCGATCCAGAATCTCCTTCACAAACCACTCAGGGTCTGCACCGATCATCCGCTCGGGCAATCCGCCCTCTTGCAGCAGAAAAAACCAATGCCAATAGGCGCGGGCAAATGCCAGATCGGTCTCGCGCAGAAGGGTACGAGTCGGCACGATGTCGAGCACCGCAATGCGGCGCACCGCATCGGGAGCATCGAGAGCGAGGCGATGCGCAACGCGAGCACCCCGGTCATGACCAACAACTGAAAATTCAGCGATTCCGAGTGCACGCATGAGCGCACGCTGGTCTGCTGCCATGGCGCGCTTGGAGTGTGTCGCACCATCTGCCGACGGGGCCGGTGTGCCAGATTCCCCGTAGCCGCGCAGATCGGGAACCACCACCTGAAACCCCGCATCGACATACCGCGGAGCAATCTTGTGCCACATCGCGCGCGTTTGGGGGTACCCGTGCAGTAACAGCACTGCCGGGCCGTCACCGGCAATCCATGCCGCAATCTCGCCCGCGTCCGACTCGACACTGATTCGGACATCTTCAAACCCTGGAAAGAGTGCTGTGCGCATCGGTTCACGCCCCCGTGAATGAACTAGGAGACTGCTGCTCCGCCAGAGGAGTCTCGACGGGTGCGCACCGTGCGCACAACCCACCACGCAATCCCGCCAATCACGGCGAGCACAATGACGTAATCAAAGACGTGTAGGTGATGCTCAAGACTCTTCCAGTTTGCGCCAACGGCTTCGCCCGCAAGGGTTAAGAGAATCACCCATGGGATGCAGCCGATCACGGTAAAGGTAATAAAACGCCAGATCGGCATGCGCGCGATTCCGGCAGGAAGGGAAATGAAGGTGCGCACAAGCGGCAAGATTCGTGCGATCAGCACTGCCATATCGCCACGTCGCGCGAACCAGCGTTCAGCGGTTTCGAGCCGCTTCGGGGTGATGTGCAACCACCGAATCTCAAGCGCCCAGTCACGCCCCTTCGCGGAGCCCACCCAATACGCAATCAATGATCCAATGAGATTGCCGAGCACTCCGGCGATCACGATCGGCACAAACGACTGCTGTCCCGTACTCACCAAAAAGCCGCCGTAGAGCATGATGGCTTCGCTCGGAACTGGGATACATGCGCTTTCGAGCAGCATCAAAAAAAACACCGCCCACAAGCCATATGAGCCAATGGCATGGACTGCAAAATTAACGAGCGGCGCGGTGATGTCAGGCAACGCACGATCCCATTCGCGATGCCATGCATTCTGCTGATGCCACGATGAGCGGGTGGGGGTTACTCACGATCAAACGACTGACGCAGCACTGGAGACCGGGCCGCAGTCGCCTCATCGAGGCGGCGTACCGGCGTGGTGTACGGGGCGTTTTGGGCGATCTCCGGCGAGGTCGCCGCCTCCGCCAAGATCTCTGCCACGATCTCGACGAATGCATCGAGCGTTTCCCGGGTCTCGGTCTCGGTCGGCTCGATCAACAAGCACTCCTCGACCAGCTGCGGGAAATACACCGTGGGGGGATGCACTCCGAAGTCGAGCATGCGCTTGGCTAAATCGAGTGTGCGAATTCCCAGATCCCGCTTCATCGGTCCTCCCGAGAGCACAAATTCGTGCATGCAGCTGCCCTGGTATGGCGAGGACAGATACTCCCCAATTCCCTTTTCGCGCATACGCGCACGCAGGTAGTTGGCATTCAGGACCGCGATTTCTGAGGCACGACGCAAACCCTCTCCACCAAGTGAGCAGATATAGGCATATGCACGGACAAAGACCCCATAGTTGCCCTGAAAACCACGCAAGCGCCCGATGCTCTGCGGGGCATCATCGGTCAATCCAAAGACCGGTCCATCTGCTGTTTCGCTTCGCGTGACCAGTGGCACCGGCAGATACGGGGCAATGCGATCCGACACCGCAATCGGTCCGGAACCCGGGCCACCGCCGCCGTGGGGCTGCGTAAAGGACTTGTGCAAATTGAAATGCACGATGTCAAAACCCATATCACCTGGGCGGCTAATCCCCATAATTGCGTTGAGGTTTGCTCCGTCGTAATAGAGGGTCGCACCCACGTCATGGACGACCTTGGCAATCTCGGTGATGTTGGGGTCAAAGATGCCGAGGGTATTCGGGTTGGTCAGCATCAGACAGGCGACACGATCGGTTGCCTTGGCGCGAAGGTCATCGAGATCAACGCCGCCATCAGGATTCGTGCCCACACCAACCACGCGATATCCCGCCATCGTCACCGTCGCCGGATTGGTGCCATGCGCAGTGTCGGGAGTCAAAATAATCTCGCGCGCGTCCCCACGGGCCTCGTGATACGCACGGGTCAACAGCACTCCTGCCAATTCACCATGGGATCCCGCACTTGGCTGCAACGAGACGTGTGGCAGACCTGCAACCTCACTGAGTGCCTCCTGAAGACCCCACATCAACTCAAGCGCACCCTGCGCCCGCTCGGGACGCTGGAATGGATGCAAGCGAGAGTGACCGGGCATTGCCGCGACGCGCTCATGCATCTTCGGGTTGTGTTTCATCGTGCAGGAGCCCAAGGGGTAGAAGCCACTATCGAGATCGAAGTTGCGCTTGCTCAAGCGCACATAGTGACGCACGATCTCTGGCTCGGAGACCTCGGGCAATCGCGGGATTTCTTGACGGCGAAAGCGCGGTGGAAGGAGCTCGTCGGCTGCCTGCAACGGCACATCAATCTCTGGCAGCATGCTTGCCCGACGACCAGGAGCACCCCGTTCAAAGATGGTGACCGCCGCTTCACGCTGCTGCGCGGTTTGGGCGAAATCGGTCCCGATGCTCATCCGGCCACCCCCGCGCCCGCACGTGACCCAACGATCTCAGCAACAACCTCTCCCAGCACGCGCACAAGGGTGTCGATATCGCTGCGTGAGCGCTGCTCGGTAATCGCCACAAGTAATCCGTTCTCGTACTCGGGATATTCATGGCCCAAAGCAAGACCGGGGTTGACACCGCGATCTTGGCAGGCAGCGATCACTCGATCCACAGGTGCGTCAAGTCGCACCGCAAATTCACGCACCACAGGCTGGTCGTGCAGCAGCTCAACGCCATCGAGCGCTGCAAGCTGCATCCGTGCGTAGGCAGTGCGCTGCATCAGCAACTCGCCCAACTCCGGCAAACCCTCGCGGCCGAGCCAGGCCAGATACATCACTCCAGCCAATGCATTCAATGCCTGTGAGGTACAAATGTTGGATGTGGCCTTTTCGCGACGAATGTGTTGCTCTCTGGTCTGCAGCGTCAAGACAAACCCACGACGCCCATCGACATCGGTTGTTTGCCCCGCAATGCGTCCCGGCATCCGGCGCATGTGGTGTGCGCTCGCCGCCAAGAATCCGAACGAGGGACCGCCAAAGTCCAAACGGTTCCCAAGGGTCTGTCCCTCACCGACGCAAATCTCAATACCCTGATTGCCTGGCGCTTCAAGCACTCCAAGCGTCAAGGGGTCGGCGCTACAAATCGGCACCGCGCCGGCGGCATGCGCAATCTGTGATATCGCCGACAGGTCCTCGACAGCACCCAAAAAATTCGGCTGCTGCACGATGACCGCGCAGGTGTTTGGGCCAACGAGTTCCGCAAGTTCGGTGAGATCCGTCACACCGTTTGCAAGGTCCACCTCCACCACGCGCCCGCCCCAACCGTGCGCCACGGTGGCAAGCGTTTGTCGTGCGTGCGGATGCAGGCCACGCGACACCACAAATTCTGGGCGCTCGTTTGTGAGCTTGGACATGTAGGCCGCGGATGCAACCGCGGATGGCCCCTCGTACAACGAGGCGTTGGAGATCGGTAGCCCGGTGAGTTCACTAATGGCGGTTTGGTACTCAAACATCGCCTGTAGGCCACCCTGGGAAATCTCTGGTTGGTAGGGCGTATACGGTGTCAAAAATTCTGATCGCAGAATGATCGATTCAATGAGCGCCGGCGAGTAGTGGTCGTACATGCCGCCGCCAAGGAAGGTGATCTCATCATCTGCGGAGGTATTGCGCTCTGCGAGTTGTCGAAGGTGTGCGACGACCTCTTGCTCGGGGCGACCCGCAGGAATATTCAAGGGCACCTGCAGACGCACATCATCGGGAATTGCTCCCAGCAACTCATCAATTGACGTGACCCCAATGGTTGCGAGCATCTCGGCGAGATCCTCGGGTGTCAAAGATGTGTATTCGCTCACCAATCGCCTCGCTCGTCTGTGCGTGTATCGATCAAATTTTTATGCGTCGCCGAGTCCGGCGAGATAGGCGGTGTATGCCGCCTGATCCATCAATCCACTCACTGCGTCAGGGTTCGTTAATCGTACTCGCAGCAACCACCCCTCCCCGTAGGGATCGGAGTTGACCAAGCCCGGTGATGCAACAACTGCATCATTGATCGCGATCACTTCGCCATCAGCTGGCGCATAGATGTCTGAGACCGCCTTGACCGACTCAAGCTCGCCATATGTCGCGTCCGCAGAGACTGTGGAGCCGACCGCAGGGGGCTCGTAGAAGACAACCTCACCAAGCGCATCCTGGGCGAACCAGGTAATCCCAAAGATGGCCTCATCACCCTCCACACGAACCCAGTCATGCTCACGGTGGTATCGCAGGTCCTCAGGGTAAGTCTCTTCTGCCATCTCTTCCCTTTCAGTCGGTGCGCGGGGAGCGCGCTACCAATGGTCGGCGTGCGACATGCGCCTGACGTTTACGTCCGCGCACATCAACGACAATTTCCGTACCCACAATCGCAAACTCGCTTGCGATGTAGGCCATACCAATCCCACACTCAAGGCTCGGTGAGAGCGTCCCGCTTGACATCACTCCCACCACGCGGTCGCCAATCAGCACGTCTTGACCTGCGCGGGGAATACCGGGTTCGTCGAATATCACGCCCACCAGCTTCTCGGCGACGCCGTTGGCAAGATCGCGCTCAACTGTTTCGGCGCCGGCAAACCCGAATTTCGTTGTGTCACAGGCCCACGACAATACCGCGGCAATTGGCCCACGATCACGACTGAGTTCATTGCCATAGAGCGGGTACCCCATCTCTGTGCGCAGCGTGTCGCGCGCCACGAGTCCCGCGGGCACCGCAGGAACTGCGCCACGCAACAATGCATCCCATACCCGGGGAGCCGATTCCCACGGGCACATGATTTCTACCCCAGGTTCGCCGGTATAGCCGGTGCGGGCGATCAGCGCCGGCACATGCGCGACCATGTCCTCGGTGATCTCGAAATACTCAAGCCCCAGCGGTGATGGCGATCCAACGAGCGGGCCGAGGGCATTCATCCACTCCGGCCCTTGGAGTGCGATCATCGCGACCTCATCGGAGCGATCGGCAATTTCGACATCACGCCCGGCAGCACACTCCTGAATTCGCTCCCAGCACGCGTTGCGATTGGATGCATTGACCACCAGCATGTATCGATCAAGTAGTGCGTAGACGATCAAATCGTCAATGACGCCACCATCGTCGGTGAGCATCAGGGTGTATTGACCCTGGCCAGGACCGATTGCTCCCAAGTTATTGGTCAGGGCCCAGGTGAGCAGCTCCCGCGCATCGCGCCCCGCCACCTCGATTTGCCCCATGTGCGACACATCGAACATGCCGACTGACGCGCGCACGGCAAGGTGCTCGCTACGCGGTGATCCGTAGTCAAGCGGCATTTGCCAACCAGCAAAGTCGCCCAGCTTGGCACCAGCGGCGAGATGCCGCGAATAAAGGGACGTTGTCCGAGGAGAGATCGCCGTCATCGACGCAGTTGACGGTACCAGGGACACCGGACCGCGTGGAGCTCTTCGGTCGAGGCGACCCCGGAATTTGCGGCGTCCTCGTCGACACCTGGAAACACGACCCCCGGATCAACCCGCCGCCATCTGTGACGTCAGGTCGACCCGGGGTGTGAATTACTTCAAGAAGTCGGGAATCTCCAACTCGTCATCGGAAATTTCAAGACTCGCCTTTTCGTCTGCATCAAGCACGGCACGACGTGACTCGGTCTCCACTCGGGGAACTGACGGCGTCGATGATGAGTACTGGCGTGTGGAGCTTGATGTGCTCGGCCGGTAGTCGATCTCAGGCTCGGCAGGACCGTCAAAGCCGGTGGCAATCACGGTCACACGCAATGTGTCGCCCGCGTTTTCGTCGACCACGGCACCGAAGATCACATTGCAGTCCTCGTCGGCGGCACCACGGATGATGCTTGCGGCCTCATCAATCTCGAACAAGCCGAGATCTGGACCACCAGTGATGTTCAAAAGGACGCCGGTCGCACCCGCCATGCTCGTCTCGAGCAGCGGGCTCGAAATTGCCGCGCGGGCAGCTTCGGTGGCACGGTTCTCACCCGATGCGGCACCGATGCCCATCAACGAGGCGCCGGCATTTTCCATAATCGTGCGCACATCAGCAAAGTCGAGGTTGATTAACCCAGGGACGGTGATCAGATCAGTGATGCCCTGCACGCCTTGACGCAGAACGTCATCGGCCATTCGGAAGGCTTCAACAATCGAGGTCCGGCGCTCGACAACCTGCAAAAGACGCTCGTTTGGAATCACGATTAAGGCATCGACGTGCTTCTTGAGCGCGTCAATTCCCTCATCGGCACGCTTTTGGCGCTGTTTGCCTTCGAAATGGAATGGACGAGTCACAACGCCGACAGTCAAGGCACCTTGCTCGCGGGCAATCTGCGCAAGCACGGGAGCCGCACCGGTACCGGTACCACCACCCTCGCCCGCAGTGACAAAGACCATGTCAGCGCCGCGAACCGCTTCCTTGATCTCTTCGCGGGTCTCCTCGGCGGCGTCGCGACCCACGCGCGGATCGGCACCGGCCCCGAGGCCCTTGGTCAGATTCCCACCGATGTGCAATTTGTGATCGGCATCGCACATTCCGAGCGCCTGAGCGTCGGTATTGACTGCGATGAATTCGACACCCCGCACTCCTGCATCGACCATCCGGTTCACGGCGTTGGTTCCGCCGCCGCCGACCCCGCATACCTTGATGACCGCGAGGTAGTTATTTGCTTCCACGTCGCCCGCCCTCCCCAGCCGCAGCCGCATTGGCTCCCGGTGATGATCATGTCTGTACGTAAACTTGAAGGTTGTTCCCCCGAGTGCGTGGGAAGTCTCGACTTCTACTTGAGACTCTTTCCTGCCCACAATCCCGAGAACGTGCGTGGTTGAGCCACGCGCATCAAGGCCGACGGTAAGCCTCTTCAACCCTCATGTCAAGACCTGAGGGTTGTTCTCGTGCGAGAAGATCGAAATTCGACTGAGATATCTACCTCAACCTGAGGTTGAGCTATTTGCGAGAAGGCCCCCGACTCCCCCGAGCGCGGGACGGCTTGGGACAGTGACGTCCAGATAGCTCGCCTTTTTCTGAATCGTCGTGCTGACGCTGGCAAGAACTACGTTTATTGCAGCGGCTTTCTCGGGGAGCTGAGCGAGTGAGCCGAGGACCAATGACGGTCCGTTGAGCAGTTGACCGGTCAGTTGCCCCTGGGAATACGTGAGATTTTGCACGCGTACGCGAACGCGCGGTGAAAGGTCGTGCAGGAATTGCACCCCTTGCAACCCCCACCCCGGCAGTGCGTGCGCAAACGTCGGCAGCGGTTGCGACAACACAATGCTTGCTCGTGCGAGGTGCGCGGGAGCGAGCCCCATCACCAAGCCTCGCGGCGAGACGATTACCGCTGTCTGGCTTGGGCCGCGAACGATGGCAATTGGGTCAGCTGGAGTGACGCGCACGTTCAGTGCCAACGGCCAGGACCGCGAAATTGCAATGTCCTGCACTCCGGGAAACCGAATTGCCACCTGGCGCAGAACACGGATCGGTGGTGAGAGCAGCGACCCTCCGCGTCCAGCAGCAGCAGTCAGTGCGCTCGAGAGCTGACTCGCATCTGGTCCTGAATAGCCCGAGACATTGATGCTGTTGATCGCGAGCACCGGCCCGGCCGCCAGCCAATAGCCCGCGAGCACACAGACCAGTCCACCGACACCAATCTCTATCACCCGTCGGCGGCGGCGCCCCTGCTCGCGTTCAACCTCACGACGACGCGCCGCGAGCGCAGGATGCGGCCGCCCTGACCGGGACGTATCCGACGGCGGAGGAGCATCATCGGCCGCTGTCATCCCAACTCCCCGAGCGGCGGTCGCGTAATACCCGCTTCAAAATCGAGATATCGCACCTCTGCCTCAAGAATCGGCCCCCCCGCTGCATGGACGCGTCGCCGCCCCTCACGCATCAACGCCAGAACATCTGCCGAGCTGCACCCCGGCGACGCCTCGATGAAATTCGCGTGGACCGGAGAAAAGCGTGCGCCGCCGATGGTTAATCCTTTACATCCTGCAGCATCAAGCAACCGCCCCGAGGATCCACCGGGTGGGTTGGCAAAGACGCTGCCGAATGTCCGCACACCCTGTGGTTGGGTTGACCGCCGATGGCCACGAAATTCGCTCAAGCGCGCTTGGATCTGCTCAGGATCTCCAGGAGTCAGTCGGAATGCGGCCGCGCCAACGACCTCATTCGGGGCGAGACGGCTATAGCGATAGCTGAGCGCAAGCTCGTCTGGGCCGACGCGTCGACGCCCATCTGGTGTGCAAATCACGGCCCACTCCAACACATCTTTGAGCTCGGAGGCATATGCGCCCGCGTTCATGGCAACCGCTCCTCCCACCGTGCCGGGAATACTCGCGCCAAATTCGAGCCCAGAAAGTCCATGCTTGGCAGCTCGCTGCACTGCACGCGGAAGAGATGCCCCCGCACCGCACCACACACCGGATTCGCGCATCACGATTGAGCTCAATCGGCCGGTCAGGCGTATGGCCAGTCCGCGAAATCCCTCGTCGCCGATTAACAGGTTCGATCCGTTGCCGATGACGGCCACAGGAAGATCCTGAGAAGCCGCCCAAAAGAGCCCCTGTGTCACATCCCGAAACGAACGCGCAGTACACAGCGCACGCGATGTGCCGCCGACCCGGATCGTCGTAAATGGCGCGAGGGGAACATCATGTTCCAAGTCCACCGAAATAACGACTACTCCCCATGTCCGGCACGTTGTGCGCTTCGTTCGTGCAACCCCTGCACCAAATCATTCCCAATCCTGGTGATATCCCCTGCCCCAAGAGTCAGGACAAGATCACCATCCCGCGCCTCGTTGACAACACGTGGGACCACGGCATCAAGTTCCGGGACAAATTCTGCATGCTCCGATTCGGCAAGGCGATCAACAATGTCGCGTCCGCTCACCCCGGCAATCGGGTCCTCGCGTGCCGCATAGATCTCGGTGACATAGACCCGATCGGCGCCGGCAAGCGCAGCTGCGAATTCATCACACAACTCACGCGTGCGTGAATAAAGATGTGGCTGAAAAATGGCGATCACGCGACCTGTTGCGCGCTCGCGCGCTGCACTCAAGGTCGCGCGTACCTCCGCAGGGTGGTGCGCGTAGTCATCGATTACTGTGACCCCGCCAGCGACACCGCGCAACTCAAAGCGACGGCCAACACCCGTGAAGGTCGCCAGACGTGCCGCTGCGACATCGAGATCAACCCCACACCAATCAGCGACAGCGAGCGCGCAGGCAGCGTTTTCAATGTTGTGACGCCCCGGTACCTGAAGCGCCAAGGTGATCTGTTGGCCGGTACTCATGTGCAGCGTTGCGTGGCCTCCGTGGCGCTCGAGGATGCGCGCCCAGGCATCTGGGCTCTCTCCAATCACCCGCACCTCGCGCCCCGATGCTCGTGCAAGGGACTGTGCACGATCGTCAGGGCCCGCGACAACGAGACCCGTCGCCGGGACACGTGCCAAAAACGCAGCAAATACCTCCTCAACCTCTTCGAGCGAGGCATAGGTGGTGTGGTGATCGTGATCGACGTTGAGCAGCACGGCGGCGGCGGGTGAGAACCGCAGCAGCGATCGGTCACTTTCATCTGCCTCCGCCACAAACCATTCACTCGTTCCCCAGAGCGCACCGGTCCCATTCCCGCCTGCCACGGTTGCACCGACACATCCCGACGCATCCCCGAGCGCGGCCAACAGCATTCCGCTCGTGGTCGATTTCCCATGTGCACCGGCGATCGCAAGACAGGAGGAACCATCCATGAGCTCAACGAGTAATTCAGCGCGATGTACAACAGGGATTTCCCGATGCACTGCCTCTCTATATTCAGGGTTGTCTGCCGAGATTGCCGTCGAGATGACGACCGTCTCAACATGCGCAGGGATCGCATCTGCCGAATGGCCAATCGTTACCTGTACTCCGAGGGAGCTCAGGTCATCCACGACCGGCGAGCGCTCGCGATCACTTCCACTGACCTGGTACCCGGCCTGGACCGCAAGACGCGCGAGCCCACTCATGCCGGAACCACCGATCCCAATGAGATGAATTCGGCGCGCGCGGGGCGCAGGCGTACGTGTCACGAACGCACCGAAGCAATCACAAGATCGGCGATCTTGTCGGCAGCATCTGGACGTCCAATGCGCCGAGCGGCATCCGCCATCGCCTCGCGACGAGGGGGATCAGACAAGAGCGCCCCAACCATCTCGCGCAACCGCGCACCGGAGCATTCGGCATCAGGCAATACGACCGCCGCACCCGCGCTCACCAACCATTTCGCATTCGTTGCCTGATGATCTGCTGTTGCATGAGGGTATGGCACCAGAATGCTCGGTCGCCCAATCGCAGCAAGCTCGAATACCGATCCTCCCGAACGCGAGACCACCAGATCTGCTGCAGCAATTGCCTCGGGCAAATCATCAAGAAATCCCTCAATTCGATACTGAGGGCTTGGGGTCTGATCCCCAAACAATGATCGAGTGACCTCGACATTCTTGGGACCCACGACGTGGACCACCTCAAATGGGGGGTGTGGGCCAAATGCATCGACGGCGGCCGCATTGATTGACCGCGCGCCCTGCGAACCGCCGACGACAAGCACCACGGTGGCCTCCGGGGCAATACCAAAGTGCCGACGGCCCGATACCCGGGTTGCGTTGCGGACGGACTCACGCACCGGACGACCCAGGACTATGTACTTCGGGCTCACTCGGCCCTTCAAAGGGAATGCGAGCACGACCCGGTGGGCGAGTGGCGCGATCATCCGGTTCGCAAGTCCGAGATGAGAATCTGCTTCGAGCGCGATCACTGGGCGTCGTAAAAGCCACGCCGCAAGGCCAACAGGGCCTGCCATGTATCCACCACCGGTCACCACGACATCAGCCTTGGTGCGCCGCACGATCGCCATTGCACGCGGCACAGCGACAACTGCCATCCAAATCGTCCGCAGGGTGCCAAGGCTCACGCGACGTGCAAACCCCTGCAACGGAATGCTCTCCTCGGCAAAGCCGTATTCGCGGGCAACGCCGTGGCCACTGCGGCCACGCGCCGAAATAAAGGTAATTTCAGCCCCGCGCGCGCGCAGTGCTTCTGCGACTGCGAGCGCCGGCATCACGTGCCCGCCCGTCCCGCTGGCTGCGATCAAGACGTGCAGTGGTGTTCTTGGCGGAAGACTCGGCATGTTGGGTTCGCTCACTAATGCTGTAGAGAAGGCCCATGCTTGCAAAGAGCACGATTAGGCTACTCCCACCGTACGACACGAACGGCAGCGGAACGCCGGTGATGGGCATCAGCCCAAGAGTTGCTGCGGCATTCGCAAGCGCTTGCACAGCGATCAATGACGCTAATCCGGTGGCAATTAAACGTTGGTGCAGATCTCTTGCGTTCATCGCAATACGGAACGCCAAAAGCACCACCACCGTTAGGCCAGCAAGCACAGCCACAATTCCAAAAAATCCAAGTTCCTCACCAATCGACGCAAGGATCATGTCGGTGTGCGCCTCAGGGAGATAGAAGGCTTTTTGAAAGCCTGCCCCGATTCCCACACCATGCCATCCACCCGATCCCACCGCGATTTGGGCCTGCACATTTTGAAATCCATTCCCGGTCGCCTGACTCCATGGGTTGAGAAAGGTCGTGAGACGGGCCCGCTCGTAGGGCGTGACTGCCACAAGCACGGCCCCGAGGGCCATGATGAGTCCAAGTACCGCCACAAGATGTCGGGAGCGCGCGCCTGCAATCAGCAGCATCGCGAATGCGATCAGCACGAGTGTCGTTGCCGTTCCTAAATCGGGCTCACGCACCACAAGTCCTGCCGTGACCAAGGTGCCGATCAAATAGGGCAAAAGGCCGCCGAAGGTCATTACGGAGCGAGGATTTCTCGCGACTGCTGCAGCGATCCACAAGACCAGCGCCAACTTCGCAAACTCAGATGGTTGCAACTGCCCTAGAACCGGCAGATGGATCCATCGACGGGCACCATTGACCTGGGTCCCGATACCGGGAATCAAGACCGCCACGAGTGCGACCACCGAGATCATCATCGCCATTCCCGCTATCCGATGCAGATACTTGGGATCCCATTTTCGACAGACAAGGAATGCGCCGACACCCATCAGCGCGAAGAGGACTTGCTTTTCCACAATGCCGAATGGGCTGGTCCCATTCACGACCGCCTGCGATGAGGTCGCTGAGTAGATCATGACCATCCCGAAGCACGCGAGACACGCGACGATCGCCATCATCGTTCCATGGATCGTGGATCCCTCACGCGGTCGTGCAGACTGCCGAGATCGGGACTCCGCCCGCGAGGGAACTGGGTGGAGGATTCGGACACGTGTCGACACAGTGGGAAGGGATTCACGAGACGAGCGCGATGTCCTTGCACGAAGATGCGCCAAAAATCTCGAATTTGCGGAATATTCTGCCGAGTTTCCGCAATGTCGCGTGCAGAATGACGTTCTTGCATGAAATGGCTGGCACCAATTTGAGGCCGAAGGTGATATGTTCCCGCAGCGCCGAAAACGGGCGGTTAGCTCAGCGGTAGAGCACCTGCCTTACAAGCAGGGGGCCGGCAGTTCAAATCTGTCACCGCCCACTGACTGGCCCGAGACTTAGGCCACGGGGGTGTAGCTCAGCTTGGTTAGAGCACCGGACTGTCAATCCGGAGGTCGCGGGTTCGAGCCCCGTCGCTCCCGTTTTAAAGGGCCCGTGTATGCGGGCCTTTTTTGTACCCTAAAGAACGAACATTCGTGTCCAAATCCCGAATGCGGGCGTGATTTCATGAGTGTTGTGATTCCAGTGCGCGCCGACCGATCGTCGACGCGCGAGCTCAACCGTTGTGTCTGTTGAGATCCGACAGGCCGTCTAACATAGTGAGCGGTGTATACAAATCTCGTGCCGCCATTTGATTCGTAGTTCGCGCGAACTCGTTAAATGCGGTACGAACGCGGCAGGGCTGAGATGACTCCGGACGCCAATCATCGGGGAACCAACCAACAACGCGATCGATCGTCGGAAGCGCGGCGTCGTGAGCAGGCGATGCGCAAACGCGCGCAGCAACGACGACGCCGCATCGTTCTCGGTGCAGTGATTGTCGTTGCCGCGGGTATCGTCACCGCAGCCGCGTGGCCGAAGAGCAGCCCAGCCGGAACGCCGCATCCGAGCACATCATCGACGCCGAAAGGCACGTCTACCTCCCCGTCGGCGTCCTCTGGACAGATCCCATCGATCGAAGCGGGGCTCGAGCAGTGGCAGACGAAGGCCCCCGTATCCCGTGAGGTCGTTCTCGCGGGCGTGACGAATATTGACGTCCTTGGGGGTCTCGACGCCGCAGGTAATTCATTACGGCAGGCGTCACGCATGAACGTCGCAACTGGCGCAGCACTTCCGCTCCCCTCGCTTGCTGCCGCGATCCATGACGGCTCTGGAGCTGCCCTCGGTACGTCCGACATCGTGTTTGGCGGCGGATCACCCAACACGGTTGCAGATGTTCAGTCCATTCCCCAGGCGGGAACAGGCGCAGGAACTCGGCTCGGGGCCCTTCCCGCCCCCCGTTCTGACAGTGCCACGGTGACGATGCAATCAGATGCCACCGGTCAAACAGCCCCCACCGCGTTCATTATCGGCGGCTATACCGGCTCCAAATTTCTCCCTGACGTACTCGCAACGGCCGATGGCACCCACTTCACCACTGTTGCCACGCTGACCGTTCCGGTTCGCTACCCGGCGGTCGCTGCGATCAACGGACACATCTATGCCTTTGGCGGACAGATCGCAGCGACAGGATCCGCGGTCGCGGCAACCGATGTGATTCAAGAAATCGATCCCGGATCTCATCAGTCGACCATTGTTGGGCATTTGTCCCAGCCAATGTACGGAGCGGCGGCGTTCGCTCTCGGATCATCGATCTATGTCGCAGGGGGCCAGATTCCCAATGGTCGTACACTGACGGAAATTTCCGCATTTGTCCCGTCCTCGAACACGCTCCTGAATGCGGGGCTTCTCCCTCAGGCGGTTGCCTTTGGCGGGTACACCACCGTGGGCACCGGACCGTCCGCAATCGGCTACATCGTCGGCGGTGAGGTCGCGAGTCAGTCGGGTCCCACGCAGGCGGGTGTTGCCTCGGGCACGCTCTCGACGGTGATTTCGCTCCGTCCAAGCACCTACGCGAGCGCCGCCGGTACTCCAGGAGCGGGATCACCATTTCAAGGGACGCTCCTCATGGCGGACCGCGGCAATAATCAGCTCGTCGCGATTAACGCATCACGACAGATCACCTGGAAGTACCCCAGCATCGGCAAAAAAGCCCCTCCAGGGGGGTTCTACTTCCCCGATGATTCCTTCTTTATCCATGGCGGCACGGGGATTATTTCTAACCAAGAGGACAATCACACGATTGTCCAGATTGGCTACCCCTCGGGCAAGATCTTGTGGCAATTTGGTCATCCCGGAGTTGCGGGCGGGAGCAACGGATTCCTCAATCAGCCCGATGATGCCTACCTCCTGAAATCAGGTGTCGTGACTGTGGCGGACGCTTCCAACAACCGCATTTTGTTTATGTCGGCCAGCGGCAAAGTGTTAGGTCAAATTGGAGATGGCAAAGATGCCCACGTTCCCGGCAAATCGATTGCGTATCCGAATGGCGACACGCCGCTCCCAAACGGAAATATTTTGGTGTCCGAAATCCACGGATCCTGGGTTGACGAATACACGATGTCGGGAAAGATGGTTTGGTCGGCGCATATGACATCGGTCAATTACCCGTCAGATCCTCAGCAACTCGGCCCCGATCAGTACCTCATGACCGATTACAATCCACCCGGTCTTGGAAGCGTCTTGGAGTTCACCCGCGAGGGAACGACGACCTGGCGATTTGAGCCCAAGGCAGGCGATGCTGCGATGAAAAAGCCATCGCTTGCTGAACGCCTCCCCAGCGGGATGATCATGGTCAACGACGACTACCGTGACCGCATCATTGTGATCGACCCAACGACCAATTCGATTGTGTGGCAATACGGCCTCACCGACACACCAGGCACCTCTGTTGGCAAGCTGTCAATCCCGGACGGTTTCGACCTTTTGCTTGCCGATAACTCAACGCCGACACATCCCCAGACGGGATAATTGGGCGATTCCTTGACGCACCGCGCGCTTCCGGCGAGCGGCTCCCAGGCAGGTAATGTCATCGACGAGGGAGTACAACGTAGTGCGTAGAGGCGTGACACGGGTATGCGGCCGCAGCTGGCGGACCCACCCCAATTGACGGCGAGCCACCATTGATCCGCATTGAGCGACACAAGCAGGGTCCCCGGGTCTATCTGGTCGGTCGACGGATCCATGAATGTCACGCCGGACTCGTACTGCTTGCACTGGCACTGATTCTCCGGATTGCGCACGTACATGGTGCCCACTCGCCAACCTGGATCGTGATCGGGATCGCAGCCATTGGCACCTGGATGACCGTAAAGGACGCCCGGGACTTCGTTCCGCGCTGGCGCGACACCGCATCATGGAGCATGGGACTTCACCGCCGCGCATTTGAGCTGCGGCCAACACGTCGGACCAGTTGGGCGCCGCGGGTGATCGGAAGCCTCGTCATGCTTGCGGGGTTGGCAAATATCGTCGTCGCAATTCGCCCGGAATTCAGCACCCGAGTGCACGCCGTGAATACATTCGTGAGCGAAAGCACGCGCGCCTCGGCCCATGCGACTGCCCTGCCACTGGGACTCCTGCTGATTGTGACCGGCACCTACCTTGCGCGTCGCCGTCGTGGGGCATGGATGATCGCGATCGCGCTCTTAATCGCCTCTGGCCCGATCGCAGTGATCCATCATGATGTGGATGGCGCCGCGATCGCATGGCTTCTGGCATTCACCCTTGGCGTCACTGGAACTGCGTTTTCGGTGCGCAGAGACCCTCGTGCACTTCGTGCCGCTCTCGCCCGTGTCCCCCTCATTGCAATCCTCGCGGTCCTCACGACCGTGGGAACAATCCTGGCCGCATATCGTCACGTTGCGCCCCATCTGACGGCACCGCTTGTGATCCGCGAGACCGTTGATCTGATGACCTTTCAAACCGGTCCGCTGCATTTTGATGCTCGGGTCGCTTGGGTGCCGCTCGGTGTCGCGCTGGTCACTGCTGCCGCGCTCATTGCTGCTGCAGCACCAATCCTGCGCCCGCTCACGCATCCTCGGCAGCCGGCAACAGGGATGTTGCGCAATCGAGCACACCGACTGGTGACGCGCTACGGAGCTGACTCATTAAGCGCGCTCACCCTCGGTGACGATGTGCATCATCTGTTCAGCCCGGATCGACGCGCATTTCTTGGATACCGCATACAACGAGGGGTACTTGTGGTCAGCGGCGATCCCGTCGGTCCACCGGATGCAATCCGCGATCTCGTGATTGAGCTCTTTCGCCACGCTGAGCGGCACGGCCTTCGCGTTGCGGTCATCGGAGCAAGCGCGCCGCTCGCCGATACGTTCAGAGAGGCGGGCATGCGGGCGACCTATATCGGAGATGAGGCAATTGTGCGGTCCGCGGCATTCACCCTCAACGGGCAGGCGATGCGCACGATCCGTGAATCGGTCGAGTCCGTCGTCAATGACGGCTACCACAGCGAATCGTTGAGGGTTGCAACCTTGGCCGCGGACACCGTTGCAGAGCTGGATCGACTTCTTCAAGGATCCGGCACTACTTCTGCTCCAGGAAGTCGGGTTGTCGTCGCACGCGATCGCAGCAATATCGCTCGCGGCATCGCGATCCTCGCCCCATGTGCCGATGAATCGACGCTCGCACTGACACATCTGCACGTCGATCCAACGACGCCAAGCGCGCTCAAGGATTTTTTGGTTTGCGAGGCAATCGTGACGGCCCAACGCGCGGGCGTTGCCTACCTTTCCCTCAATTTTATTCCATTCGGTACGCCGCTTGAATCGCCACAAACACCCACACATCATCTTTTGGGAATCATGCTCCGGCGGATACATCGTGCGCCATCTGCCGCGCGCGCGCAGCGTTTTAACGCGCGATTCCTTCCCGAGTGGACTCCGCGCTACATGATGAGCGAGAGCTGGCACGCCACACCTCGTGCAGCGCTCGCGGTGTTGGAACTCGAAGGGCATCTTCCCCGTTGGATGAGTCGCCGAGCATCTCGCCACAGCGTCGGGCAGACGCCAGCGCCGGCCAGCGCCGAACGCTCCTAATTTCGTCCGGTCGGCACCGATGCCGGACGCAGCGCTCCGGGAATCGGCACCACTGACGGGGTCACGACCCCATCCCGAATTTCCAGTATTCCAATCGATGGAATCCGACCACTCTCGGGGACGCCCCGACGAAAGCGGTGCACGAGCCTGCGACGCATCCCGCGCACCTCAATCTCTGGATCGGCGTCGACGACATATACCGCCCCAGGCGAGAACACGAGCGTCTGGCCCCACCACGCCAGATACGGACAGTGAAAGTGGCCAAAGATGATGACGTCGACATGACCCAGACGTCGCACCAATGTCCGCGCTGCACCATGCATTGAGGGATGTCCGCGAAGAAGCCCTCGTAGGATGGATGCGTACTCGGCGATCCAATGGCGATCACCATGCGCCATACCAATTCGAATTCCACCAATCGTGACGACACGCTGAGTCGGCAGTACGAGCCCTGCATCACGATCATGATTTCCTTGCACAGCAATCACGGGTGCACACACACCAAGTGCGTCAAGCACCAACGAGTCGGTGACATCCCCGGCATGCAGGATCAGATCAACCCCTTGGACTGCCGAAATCAATCCATCGGGAATTGCAGCGAGCGTATCCCCGACGTGGGTGTCGCAGACGACCGCCACTCGGTAGACATCTGACGACATACCCTACGATCGATTCGCCCTACAACCCCATCGCGTGGTAACCAGCGTCCACGAAGAGGGTCTCGCCCGTGACGGCTCGCGAGAGTGGAGATGCCAGGTACAGGCCGGTATCCCCCACCTCGTCCACCACAATCTCCCTGCGCAGCGGTGTACGACTCGCGATTTGGTCGGCCATGTCCGAGAATCCGGGAATACCACGCGCAGCCAGCGTGCGAATGGGGCCGGCGGAGATCGCATTGACACGAATTCCTCCATCACCGAGGTCCCACGCCAGATAGCGCACGATGCATTCAAGGGCGGATTTGGCAACCGCCATGACGTTGTAGCCGGGAACTGCTCGATCGGCAGCAATGTAGGAGAGCGCCATAATCGAGCCTCCGCCGCCCGCACGCATGTGCGGCTCTGCACGCTTGGCAAGTGCGATCAGCGAGTACGCCGAGATGTCGAGCGCGAGCGCAAACCCATCGCGAGAAATATCGGTGAACCGTCCGGTCAGATCCTCTGGGCGCGCAAATGCGACGGCGTGGACCAATGTGTCAAGCCCACCAAGCGCCTCGACGGCGGTCGCAAACGCGGCGTCCATCTGGGCGTCATCCTGTACATCCAGGGGCACGACTGCGACATCTCCTGAGAGTTCTTCAGCCAATCGGCGCACGTCACGCTCGGTGCGTTCGTTTTGGTAGGTCAAGGCAACGTGCGCACCCTGCGCATTCAATGCCTGTGCAATCGACCACGCGATACTGCGCTTGTTGGCAACCCCCACGACGAGCGCTCGCTGCCCTTCAACCAGTCCACTCATGCGTCCTCCAGGAGATTCATCGGCGGCGAGACGCTACCACCGGAGGCCGACAACGACGACTCTTCTCGGGCGCGTTTGGGCTATTCGACCCAATATTCGACAAATTGTCGCAATTATCCCTGCGATTCAGGGCCCAAAAGCGCGCAAATGCATTGCGCACATGGGGGTGGCAAAATACACTCCGGCGATCCTCGCACTTCCTGCGGGGATCATTAATTCGTACCAGATGTCACGTACTATCTTCAAGGGGGCGATCATCAGTACCTCAAACGGAGCACAATCTTCGGCGTCAGAACTCGCCGCAAGCTGGAAGAGCGATCCGCGTTGGGCCGGCGTCGAGCGCGCATATGGGGCCGACGATGTCGTACGGCTCCGTGGAACGGTAACCATCGAATATTCGCTCGCGCGACTTGGTGCCGAAAAGCTGTGGCGCTACATCAACACCGAGCCATTTGTGAATGCGCTTGGCGCGTTGACAGGTAACCAAGCTGTTCAGCAGGTCAAGGCCGGTCTGAAGGCGATCTACTTGTCGGGTTGGCAGGTGGCCGCCGACGCCAACCTGAACGGCCAGATGTACCCTGACCAGAGCCTCTACGCCGCGAACTCGGTGCCAGGTGTGGTCAAGCGCATCAACAACGCGTTGCTTCGCGCCGACGAGATTTACCACGCCGAAGGCGACGACTCGATCGACTGGATGCAGCCAATCGTGGCCGACGCCGAAGCAGGTTTCGGTGGACCGCTGAACGTGTTCGAGCTCGTGAAGTCGATGATCGAAGCGGGTGCTGCCGGTATTCACCTCGAGGACCAGCTGTCGTCCGAGAAAAAGTGTGGTCACATGGGTGGCAAGGTGCTTCTGCCGACCCAGACTGCAGTGCGCAACTTGGCAGCTGCACGTTTGGCAGCAGATGTCTGTGGCGTCCCGACGATTATCATCGCCCGGACCGACGCTGAGGCCGCGACGCTGATCACCAGCGATATCGACCCAGCAGACGCAGACTTCCTGACCGGTGAGCGGAGCCCAGAGGGCTTCTTCTACACCCGTGAGGGCCTTGACTCCGCGATCGCGCGTGGCCTTTCCTACGCACCGTACGCCGACCTTGTGTGGTGCGAGACAGGTACTCCGGACCTCGATGACGCCGAGCGTTTCGCCGCCGAGATCCACGCGAAGTTCCCAGGCAAGCCGTTGGCGTACAACTGCTCGCCATCCTTTAACTGGAAGTCCAAGCTGGACGACGCGACCATCGCGAAGTTCCAGAAGGAACTCGGCAAGATGGGCTACAAGTTCCAGTTCATCACGCTTGCCGGTTTCCACGCCCTCAACTACTCGATGTTCAAGTTGGCCGAGGGCTACCGTGACCGTCAGATGGCTGCATACGTCGAGCTTCAGACCGAAGAGTTTGAGGCCGAGGCGCGTGGCTATACCGCAACTCGCCACCAGCGCGAGGTCGGTGCCGGTTACTTCGACGACGTCACGCAGACGGTGTCGGGCGGCAACTCATCAACAACCGCACTCACCGGCTCCACAGAAGAAGCACAGTTCTAATAAGCTTTGGGTGTGTGCGCATTCACGCGTGCACACCAAAAGCCTTCATATGTAGAAGGCGCCTCGCCTGCGGGGCGCCTTTTGCGTTGATCGCAGGAATCACCGGACCAACGAGGGGAACCCCACAACCATGAGCACCAACTCCGCCCCGGAGGGCGTTGAGGTCCTCGGCGCAGCAAGTTCCGCGACCGCCGAAATTCTCACGACTGACGCTCTCTCTTTCGTCGCAGCACTCCACCGCACGCACAACGCGCGTCGCAAGGAATTGCTCGCAAAGCGGGTAGAACGCGCCGCCGCACTCGACAACGGCGTCCTGCCCGACTTTCTCCCGGAAACCGCACACATCCGTGAGGGCGATTGGACGGTAGCCCCGGTACCGGCTGATCTGCAGGATCGTCGTACAGAGATCACGGGTCCCGTGGACCGCAAAATGATCATCAACGCGCTGAACTCCGGCGCCAAGGTGTTCATGAGCGACTTTGAGGATTCGAACACTCCGACGTGGGAAAACACGATCGAGGGTCAGATCAACCTGCGCGATGCGGTCAACCGCTCCATCACATTCAGTCAAGGCGAGAAGAGCTACAAACTCAACGACCAGATCGCCACCCTTCTTGTGCGCCCTCGTGGCTGGCACATGGTGGAAAAGCACGTCCTGGTCGATGGCGAGCCAATTTCGGCATCGCTCTTTGATTTTGGGTTGTACTTCTTCCACAACCATGCGGAATTGAAGGCGCATGGGACGGGCCCCTACTTCTACCTGCCCAAGATGGAAAGTCACCTCGAAGCACGTCTTTGGAACGACGTCTTCGTGCAGGCCCAGGATACCCTCGGTGTCCCCCAGGGGACGATCAAGGGCACTGTCTTGATTGAGACCATTATGGCCGCATTCGAAATGGATGAGATCCTCTACGAGCTGCGCGAGCACTCATCGGGCCTCAACTGCGGTCGCTGGGATTACATCTTTAGCTGCATCAAGAAGTTTGGGTCAGATCCGAACTTTGTGTTGGCAGATCGCGCGCTGGTGACCATGACCACACATTTCATGCGGTCATACTCGTTGCTCGCAATTAAGACCTGCCACCGCCGCGAGATTCACGCAATGGGTGGAATGGCTGCACAGATTCCGATCAAGAATGACCCAGAAGCCAACGATGCCGCAATCGCAAAGGTCCGTGCGGACAAAGAGCGTGAGGCAACAGATGGACATGACGGCACATGGGTCGCCCACCCCGGTCTTGTCGCAATCGCCTTGGAAGCATTCGACAAGCACATGCCGAATGCGAACCAGATTGATCGCAAGCGCGAGGATGTCAACATCACCGCGAAGGACCTCCTCCAGTTTGAGCCTCAAGGCCCAATCAGCGAGGCGGGCTTGCGCACCAACATCAATGTGGCAATTCAGTACCTCGGTTCCTGGATTGGCGGCGTCGGATGTGTGCCGATCTTCAACCTGATGGAGGACGCTGCAACCGCAGAAATCTCCCGCAGTCAGGTGTGGCAGTGGGTCCACAGCCCACTTGGCGTTCTCGATGACGGTCGCAACATCGATATTGCCCTGGTGCAAACCGTCATTGCCGAGGAACTTGGCAAGATCACCCACGAGCGTGATGGCGACCCCACGGGTAACTACGCACGTGCGGCAGAGCTGTTTTTCGGCTTGGTTGAGCCCAAGTCGTTTACAGAATTTCTCACCCTGCCTGCATACGACCTGATCGGATAGCACGCCTGCAAAGGGCCCACGGTACCCACCGTGGGCCCTGCGTGTCCACTCATCATGCTGCTCGCGCTCATACGCCACGGGATCGCAGAAGATGTCGGTCCCGACCCGCAGTTCCCGGATGCATCACGACGACTCACCGACGACGGCATTGCCAACATCCGAGCAGCGTGTCCGGGAATTCGACAGATGATCCGTCAACCAGATGCGGTCCTCTCCAGCTCGTATCACCGGTGCGTGCAGACGGCGCAACTGATCTGCGAGGAACTCGACGTGACGCTGCGCGCGCACAACGGGTTGTGCCCCGGCGCAACGACCGACACCGTACTTGGCATCCTGTCGGAATACCCCGATGCCACAACGATCGCCGTCTGCGGACATCAACCGGACTTATCGTTTCTTGTCGCAGACCTGACCGGTGGGAGCCAGGTCGCATTCCGACGTGGAACGATGTGTCTGATTGACTTGGATGCCCTACGCCCCCGAGCGGGGACGATTATCGGGATCTATGCACCAGAGGCCCTCCGACGCATGGGCCGACCGACGGGCTCTTAAGGTAGGAGTCGAGCAACCGGCTCGACAGAACGCTCGAAGTATGGCATCAGCTCACCAGGGAGTAGCTCTGGGGCAAGGTCGACGATCTTGGAGACGATCGTCATCCGCGCATCCTCAGAATGACTGGCCAGCGCCTCCCACCCTGCACGCTCGCCGGCCCGCTCGGGGTCTTGGGCGAGGTCAGCCATGGTGACTGCAATCTTTTCGGTGGGCTGTTGCTTACAGAGCATTGCGTGCGCATCGACCATCAACACGAGCCGGATCCATGGCTGATTTCCATGCTCGCGGGCGTTGGTGGTCCAACTCGGTACCACCCAGCGCTCGAGTTCATCAACAAGGGTCAGCCACTGATCATCAGCAGTTGTCATCACATGTTCTCCAGGAGTTGGACTTTCTTTGCGCGGAACTCATCTTCAGTAATCAGACCCTCATCACGGAGACGTCCCAATTCCCGAATCGCTGAGAATGCTGCAGCGTGGTCGTGATCGGAAACAGATGCGGGTGAGGTTGCGGGACGCGGTGTGACCTCGAGTGCGACCTGACGGATGATCGTGCCGGCGTGGTCAACGACCCGCACGAGTTCATCGCAGAGTTCTTTGAGTGCATCGCGCATCTGCTCTTGTGGATCCATGTGTGTGAGGTTACCTGCTCCACAGCACTCTTGCGGGCGGTACCCAAAAAACCCATTGCGCGGTAAAGTGTGCCGAACGATACAAACTCAAGGAGTCGGTCGATGATCGCTGGAGGTCAGCCGAAGCTTTCCGCGGGTCGAACACGTGAAGCGCGTCACACCGAGGTGCTCAGCCGCTGGCCCGTGCTTGGCGAACAGTGGGCGAAAGAACTTGAGGATCGCCGACTTGAGGCGCTGGCTCCGACCCGGACACCGCTCCAGGGCATCTCTCCGCTTGCCGCGATCAACCGCAAGCTCGGTCTCCCTGATGATCATGGCGCCGATGCAATCGCCCTCTCAGAAAATGGTGCCGCGGGCGTGCATTAACCGATCGTGCCCGGACCCCGCGGGCGCCGAACAGCCCGACAGTGCTAGTTTCGCCGTATGACGACCGATGTGACCCAAATTCAAGAGGAACATCGCACGACACTTGCCCGCATGGCGGTTGATGCGGTCATTGCGGTCGCTATTGCGGCAGAACGAGATCTCGACCGCCATGCCGCCGAGTACGGAATTTCTGATGCGAAGCTCGAGGTCCTCGAGGTGCTGTCATGTTGCTCCGGCCGGCGGGCCTGTCTGTATTCGCTTGGAGATCGTCTGGGGGTCACCCGTCCAAATATCACCAAGCTTGTTGACGGGCTTGAGCGCTCGGGCCTTGTGACACGGGTCCCGCACCCTGATGACCGACGCATGGTGCAGGCGCAACTCACCTCCGAGGGAGCAGCGGTTGCGGCGCGCGCCTTGCCAGGACGGGTCGCGCTGATGGAGCGCGCGTGGGCGTCGCTCGATGACGAGGAACTCGAACGCTTGGTGTGGGTATTGCGTCGCGCAGCATCGGATCCCGAGGGTCCAGGTGCACGAGAGCAAGTGCTCGCCTCTGACACGGATACATCGGCCTAGGTGCCTGTCAGCAGCCGATGTCATGCGGTTGTTGTCTTCGGTACAGTGAGGGCGAAAACCTAAATACAAAATAACCTCAGAGTATCTAGGAGTTTAAATGTCTCTGCGCATCGCTGGCGCTGTTGTCGTGATCGGAGCCGCTCTCGCGGCTGCAGGATGTGGTGCAAGCAATAGCTCGAGTGCGTCCGGCTCGACAACCTCCACCGATCTCTCGGCATGTACTCCCACAAAACTGGCAACCCTGCACCAGGGCAAACTGACCGTTGGTACCGATTCGCCCGCCTACCCACCGTACTTCGTCAACAACTCACCCAAGAATGGGCAGGGATTTGAAAGTGCGGTGGCCTACGCCGTTGCCCAAAAGCTGGGCTTCGCGCAGACCCAAGTTTCGTGGACGACAATTCCGTTCGACTCCTCATACGCTCCCGGCCCAAAGCAATTCGACTTTGACATCAACGAGGTATCGATCACTGCACCCCGCCAGAAGGCAGTCGATTTCTCATCTGAGTACTACACCGCACCACAGGCGGTCATCGTGAAAACTGGATCGAAGTACGCCATGTTGACCTCGCTCGCCGAGCTCAAGAACGCCACACTTGGGGTCCAGATTGGAACGACCAGCCTCAACGCCGTTCAAAAACTGATTCATCCCAGCGCACAGCCGAAGGTGTTCAACACCTCAAACGATGTGTTGAACGCGCTCAAAGACGGACTGGTTGACGGAATCGTTGTCGACCTTCCCACCGCCTTCTACATCACCTCAGCACAACTTCAGAACACCATGATCGCCGGGCAGTTTGCCGCACCAGGCGGCGACTCCTGGGGGCTGCTGCTCCAAAAGGCGTCCCCGCTCACGACCTGCGTGAGCGCCGCCATCAACACATTGCGCACGAGTGGCGAGCTGGCCAAGATCACCAACCAGTGGATGGGTGCAAGCGCAGGCGCACCGAAACTGAACTAGCGCGTGCACTCCCCCGATGATCGACGTGCAGTACGGGCGGCGGCCGCTCGTACTGCAGCCCGACGCGGCGCCGTTATCGCGACTGTGTCCTCGATCGTGGTCATCGGGGGACTGATTGCCGCACTCGTGTTGTCGCCAGGCTGGGACAACTTTCAAAGCCTTTTTTTGTCATGGAGCAACTTCACCGCATCCTTTCCGAGCATCTTTCGGGCATTTTGGATTGACATCAAGCTCTTCCTGATCGTGGAAGTTGCGGTGCTGATTGTGGGGTTGCTCGTTGCAGTAGTGCGCACCACAACATCCCCTGCACTCTTTCCGCTCCGACTCTTGGCGACGCTCTATGTCGACATCCTCCGCGGGATCCCCACCATCTTGATCGTCTATCTCCTCGGCTTTGGAATGCCCGCGCTCTACATCAGCGGGCTCCCTTCGGATTCACTCTTTTGGGGTGGCGTGGGCTTGACGATGAGCTACAGCGCATATGTTGGAGAGGTGTATCGAGCAGGCATCCTGTCAGTGCATCCAAGCCAACGCGCCGCCGCACGTTCTCTCGGTTTAAGCCCGACGCAATCGATGCGATTCGTGATCTTGCCCCAAGCCATCCGCCGCGTGTTGCCTGCGCTCTTGAACGACTTCATTTCCCTGCAAAAGGATGTGGCCCTCGTGTCGGTTCTGGGACCGCAAGAGGCATTTCGTGTCGCACAGATCTACAGCGCCCAAACCTTCAACTACACGCCCATCGTGGCTGCAGCGGTGCTCTACATTGCGGTGACGATTCCAATGGCACGTATGGTTGATCGGATCCAACGACGCGAGCGCCTCTCCCAGGGCGCGGGAGGGATCGCATGACACCACCCGTCATTGAGTTGCGCGGGGTCACCAAACGTTTTGGCACCCGCGAGGTGCTTCAAGGCATCGATCTCATCGTTCCCGAGCATCACGCCGTCGTCGTCATTGGATCCTCGGGTTCGGGAAAATCAACGCTGTTGCGCTGCATTGATCTGCTTGAGGAGATCGATGATGGCGACATCTTTCTCGATGGAGAGGTCATCACTGATCCACGCGTGGACGCAGACTCGGCGCGCAAACGCATGGGCATGGTCTTTCAATCATTCAATCTTTTTCCGCATCGCAATGTGCTTCAGAACGTCACCCTCGCACCCACAAAAGCTCATCGCATGCCAAAATCAGATGCGCAAGCGCATGCCCGAGAGCTACTCGAGCGCTTTGGACTCGCCGGACGAGAGCATGATTATCCCGACCGGTTGAGCGGTGGGCAGCAGCAGCGCGTCGCGATCGTTCGGGCAATTGCCACACGCCCTCGGCTCCTCCTGCTCGATGAGATCACCAGCGCACTCGACCCAGAACTTGTCGGCGAAGTACTCGACGTCGTCACCGAGCTCAAGCACGACGGCATGACCATGGTGATCGCAACTCATGAGATGGAATTTGCCCGTCGTGTGGCGGATCAAATCTGCTTCGTCCACGAAGGGCGCATCCACGAACAGGGCACGCCGGAACAGATTTTGAACCAGCCATCGACCCCCGAGGCGCAACGTTTCTTGCGGCGCCTCACCGACAGGGCGACATAAAAAAAGGCGCCCAATGGACGCCTTTCCTGACAACGCGCCTCTCAGCGAGACACACTCGCTGAGAGGCAGTGCAATTGCTTAGCGGCTTCCGATTGCGACGTAGTCGCGAGCGGCGGGACCGGTGTACACCTGACGCGGACGGGAGATCTTTTGCTCCTTGTCCTGAATCATTTCGTTCCACTGCGCAACCCAACCAGGGGCGCGACCAATGGCGAACATCACGGTGAACATCTCTGCCGGAATGCCGAGTGCCTCGTAAATCAGCCCAGAGTAGAAGTCCACGTTCGGGTAGAGCTTGCGCTTGATGAAGTACTCATCATTCAACGCGATCTTCTCAAGTTCAACGGCGATCGAGAGCAGCGGGTTCACGCCGGTCACGGCAAACACGTCATCACAGGCCTTCTTGATGATCGTGGCACGTGGGTCGTAGTTCTTGTAGACACGGTGACCGAAGCCCATCAGACGCTCGTTACCGGCCTTGACACCCTCCATAAAGGCAGGGATGTTCTCGACCGTGCCGATACGGCGAAGCATGCGAAGCACAGCCTCATTGGCACCACCGTGGAGCGGGCCGTAGAGGGCGGCGATGCCTGCGGCGACCGATGAGTATGGGTCGACCTGCGACGAACCGACGCTGCGCACTGCGCTGGTCGAACAGTTTTGCTCGTGGTCTGCGTGCAAGATAAAGAGGACGTCGAGTGCCCGCACCAAGCGAGGATCTGCCTCGTACTTCTTACCGATCTGGAACATCATCGCGAGGAAGTTCTCGGTGTAGGAAAGACCATTGTCTGGGTAGACAAACGGCTGACCGAGGCTGTGACGAAATGCCCATGCGCCGAGGGTCGGCATCTTTGCGATCAAACGGACGATCTGCATGTGGCGGACTGCTGGGTCCTCGATCTCAACGGCGTTCGGGTAGTAGGTGCCGAGCGCACCGATTGCCGAGAGCAGCATGCCCATTGGGTGAGCGTCGTATCGGAAGCCCTCCATGAACGTGCGTACGTTCTCGTGGACGAAGGTGTGGTTTGTAATCTCATCCACCCAGGTACCGAGCTGCGCAGAATTTGGAAGCTCACCGTTCAAAAGGAGATACGCGACCTCGAGGAAGGTGCTCTTCTCTGCCAACTGCTCGATTGGGTACCCGCGGTATTGCAGGACGCCCGCGTCACCGTCAAGGAACGTAATTGCGCTCCGACATGACGCGGTGTTCATGTAGGCCGGATCGTAGGTCATCAAGCCAAAATCAGCATCATCGGTCTTGATCTGGCGCAGATCAGTCGCGCGGATCGTGCCGTCGCTGATCGGAACCTCATATGACTGACCGGTGCGGTTGTCAGTGATCGTCAGCGTTTCCGCGTTCGTCGGCTGCGTCGTCATCCAGTTTTCCCCTTCAATGCGTTTGCGCAGGAGCGGTTCAGGCGTCCTAAAGAATCGGGCAGAAGTGTACCCGCGCGCGCGCCCTTGCGGGGCTCGATCGGGCAAATTTCCACGTGTCCACACCTGTCGTGAGTTTTGCCATGTCCGCAGATGAGGCGATTCTCGACGTCAAGCGAATCTAGATTAGCGATTCACTCGCGCGCGCAACACCCGAAACAGCGACCGATCCCCCGTGACGGGGGGCCGTGCTTGGGTACGCTCACGCGAGATGAGTGATCTTGCGATTGATGCCCGTGGGCTGACAAAGAATTACAAGGGTGCCCGGGGCATCACCAATGTCGATCTCGAGGTTCACCGCGGGGAAAGCTACGGCTTTCTCGGCCCGAATGGCGCGGGAAAGACCACCTTCATTCGACTGTGTCTGGGACTACTCCATGCGCAGAGTGGCAGCGTTGCCATTTTCGGCCACGACGTCATGGTCGATCGATCGCGAGCGCTTGCCGAGATCGGATATCTCCCCGGTGAGCTCAGTCTCTATGGATCGCTTTCGGGAACGGCGACATTGGACATGCTTAGCAGGCTCCACCCGCGTTCACCCGTGCGTCGTCACGAACTCCTTGAGGTGCTTGGGCTCACGAGAGCAGACATGCGACGGCCGGTACGCCAGTACTCGCGTGGGATGAAGCAGAAGCTCGGACTTGTTGCGGCGCTCGAGCATGACCCACCGCTCGCCATCTTGGATGAACCCACCGGTGGACTCGACCCTGTCGTGCAACTTCAGCTCACCGACTGGCTGCGCGAGCGTGTGCACGCAGGTATGACCCTCTTTTTCTCAAGCCACATTCTCTCCGAGGTGGAGTCCCTTTGCGACCGTGTGGCAATGATCCGCGACGGCGAGTTGCTCCTGGTCCGAGATGTCAACGACTTGAATCTCTCCTCGATGCGCATCGTAAAAATGCGCTTCGGCTCACCGACCGACCCATCCGCGTATTCCTCGAGGCACATCAGTGACATTCGCGTGGAAGGGACACTCCACGAATGCACGCTGCAGGGATCACCTGCAGCGCTGATCGATGCGCTCACGCGCTGCGAAATCGAAGAATTGACAATGGTGCCATTAAGTCTCGAGGACGCATTCCGTGCGCTGTACGTTCCAAACTCCGGCGAGTCGACATGAGCGTCATGTTGCAGCTCTCACTCATTCGCTCACGAGCGCGTATTGTCTCGATGGCGTTGGGCTTTGGCGTGTTTGAATACATCGTGGGACTGTCGTATGCGTCGGTGAACCACAATGCGATTCGCAGCCTCGTGGCATCTCTCCCCCCCGCCTTGCGCGTCCTTGCCGGACAGGCAAACATCGCAAGCCCGACTGGCTACCTCGGATCGGGATACCTTCACCCCGTTGCCCTAACGATCCAAGGCGCACTGGTGATCTCCATGGCGTCCGCAGTTGCACGTGACCGCGAATCTGGTGCCGCAGAATTGATTCTTAGTCGCCCGATTGCACCATGGAGATGGCTCACCGGGCAAGCCGTTGCGGTAAGCATCGCGCTGTGCATCGTGGTCGCAGGCGGTTTGATCGGCGGATTGATTGCAGTGGCACAGGTACACGATCTTGGCTCAGTGCATCCCGCATCCCTGATGCTTGCAAGCCTTATGGGCGGCCTGATGTTTTTGGCCGTTGCGGGGGTGACACTGTTGATCTCGATCATCGCCACGAGTGGTGCGCGCGCAGTCGGGTGGTCAGCTGGCTTTGTGGTGATTTCCTACGCGGTGAATTACCTGGCAAGCATCTGGACGATCGCTAAACCTCTGGGCGTGATCTCGATTTTCCATCACTATGACCCAGGGGTGATTACCACACGTGGCCACCTCTCGGCCGTCGATGTTGCGGCGCTTGTTGGGCTGACCGTTGTCAGCGTTGCCGCATCAATCGTGTGCGTGCAACGCAGAGAACTCGCCTCCACGTAAGGGAAATCGGCTCTTTCCGGCGAACACTGGTACGATCCTTTTTGGATCTGCCCACGGGCGGACCAATTGGCACTTGCCGCATGACCTGTCCGATCACGCTTCGACTGCGCGTCGATCGGACCTCGACAATTCAATAACGGAGGACCCGTGGCCGAGCACGAAAGCTCGTTGGCCGTGCTGGTCGATTTCGAAAACATGGCCCGCCCGGGGGTAAAGGGGCGGGGGGATTTCGATATCCACCTAGTACTAAACCGCTTGTCAGATAAGGGGCGCGTGCTCGTCAAACGCGCCTATGCCGACTGGAGTCGCTACCGCGATGCCCGTCATGAGCTGCAAAACGCCGGTCTTGAGCTGATCGAAATGCCGTCAGCTCGCGAAGGCGCAAAAAATCGCGCCGACATCAAGATGGCGGTCGACGCAATGGAGCTCGCATTCTCTCGTGAGCACCTCGACACATTTGTGATTGTTTCCGGTGACAGCGACTTCACCCCGCTGGTGGGAAAGCTACGCGAGCTCAATAAGCGCGTAACGGGGATGGGCAATCGCGAATCCGCAAGCGAACTGCTGATCGCCAACTGCGACGAGTTCATTTTCTATGACTCGCTTGCTGCAGCTGCGCGGTCCGGTGCACGTGGCGGCGCCGTTGACCCAACGGAGATGTTGCGCCAAACGCTCACTGCCCTGCAGCGCGAGGGCACCGAATGGCCACTGGCAAGCGTCGTCAAAGACTCGATGCGTCGCAAGAACCCGGCATTCGATGAATCCGACATTGGGTACTCGACCTTCTCCAAGTTCCTGGAAGTCTCGGCTGAGAGCGGTTTGATTCGCCTGCAGTCGGACCCACGTTCGGGGACCTACCGTGTTGAGTTGGCCAATTCATCCGCCGCGAGCCCTGTGAGCAGCACACGGGGGGCAACCGAGGCTCCAACGGACCAAGACCAACCACCTGCGCGCAGACGCCGCCGGCGTCGTCGGGGAGAAGGAAGCGATGCCCCGGCGGCAGGCGCGAGCGAGGACGTCTTTGAGTTCGTGATCGATACAACGACCGAAGTCAACCTCGCCGAGCTACCACCACTCGATCAACCGATCTCCTACGAGGACATGATCCTGCTCGGACCCGAGCTGGGTGAGAGTGTCGTTGAACTCGTCGAGGCGACGAATGTCGATGATGTCGAACAGGCAGCCGATGCCGACGCCACCACACCATCAACCCGTCGACGTCGCCGTCGACGTGGGAGTGGTGCGGGTGCATCCGATGAACCCGATGCAGCGACCTCAGGGGTTGAGCAGACACAAGAGGATGCATCGACAGCGTCTCCAGAGCTCGTCGAGGTCACCTTGGCTGAGGACGAGGTTGGAACGTCACGGCGACGGCGACGTCGTTCAACACCCGCCGAGCAGGCACCAATCGAGGTGCCGGACGTTGCAATACCTGAACCAGAAGCAGTGATCGAAGTTGTGGTGAACGCAGATGGCGCAGTTGTCGCATCACAGGACAGTGCCCCATCACGCGGATCGCGCCGGGTACCTCGGGGCGCACGCAGCGTCGACCGCACCGATGAGCCAACCACCGAGGTTGCGCCTGCGGCGCCCAAGCGTCGTACCCGCAAAACCGCCCCGAAGGCTGAGGCGGCGACAACCGAGGATGCAACCGCACTCGCAACGGCTGAGGACGCGCCTGCTGCGCCCAAGCGTCGTACGCGTAAGGCGGCGACACCCGAGGATGCAACCGCACTCGCAACGACTG
>Ga0164296_1000224_pt1 | contig 72085 bp, 64 predicted proteins | sample GEODES057metaG_FD_113533 | JGI IMG/M metagenome (GOLD analysis project Ga0164296, IMG submission 113533) | Dystrophic lake water microbial communities from Trout Bog Lake, Wisconsin, USA - GEODES057 metaG | ecosystem: Environmental > Aquatic > Freshwater > Lake | place: USA: Trout Bog Lake...
AGCGCATTATGTTGAGAGGATGAGCCCATAAAAAAAGCGGACATTACTGTCCGCTTTTTTTACTACGATTTAAAAACCACTGAATTACATATGGTAAGCACGCTCACCATGTTCAGCCGTATCTAAACCTTCACGTTCAACTTCTTCGCTTACACGTAGACCAATCACTAGGTCAACGATCTTGTAAGCAACGAAAGCAACAACGCCAGACCAAAGAATTGTCACACCGACTGCCCATGCTTGGCTAGTCAATTGACCAACCATATCGTATGGAGCAACAGCATTTGCTACGTAGTCATATACCCCTGTACCACCTAGTGCTGGGTTTACCAAGATACCTGTCATTAGGGCACCGAAGATACCACCAACGCAGTGAACACCGAACACATCTAGTGAGTCATCATAACCAAAGAAGCTTTTCACTTTTGTTACGAAACCAAAACACAGAGGTGAAACTAGCAAACCTAGAACAATCGCACCCATTGGACCAACAAAACCACATGCTGGAGTAATTGCAACCAAACCTGCTACCGCGCCTGATGCACCGCCCAACATAGATGGTTTGCTTTTAAAGAACCACTCAACAAACATCCATGAGCTTGCAGCTGCACAAGTTGCTAATAATGTATTTGCAAACACAAGACCAGCTGCGCCATTGGCTTCTAAGTTTGAACCTACGTTGAAACCGAACCAACCCACCCACAATAGTGAAGCACCAATCATTGTCATTGTTACGCTGTGTGGAGGCATTGCTTCTTTACCAAAACCAAGACGTTTACCTAATACTAGTGCGCCAACCAAACCAGCAATACCAGCATTAATGTGAACAACTGTACCGCCTGCAAAGTCTAGTGCACCTTTATTAAACAAGTAACCAGCCAATTCGTTTGCTTTTGCACCTGCATCAGCAGATGTGAAAGCATCAGGACCAGACCAGAACCACACCATATGAGCAATTGGCAAGTAAGAGAAAGTAAACCAAAGAACCATGAAGAACAACATTGCAGAGAATTTCATACGCTCAGCGAATGCGCCAACAATCAATGCTGGAGTAATCACAGCAAATGTTAATTGGAATGCCATGTATAGATATTCTGGAATATATACGCCCTTGCTATATGTTGCAGCACCAGAATCCGGTGTCATACCAGCAAGGAATAGACGATCCCAACCACCAAAGAACGGTGTAGTACCTTGAGTAAACGCAATACTATAGCCGTAAATAGCCCACAGCACACCGAGTACACAGGTAATCATAAATGTCTGCATCAGCACTGAAAGCATATTCTTTTGGCGAACCATACCACCATAGAATAAACCCAAGCCTGGGATACACATCAATAAGACCAATACTGTTGCAACAATCATCCAAGCAGTATCGCCCTTGTTTGGTGCTGGCGTGGTGGCTGCAGCGGGTGCTGCTGCATCAGTTGCTGCATCAGTTGCTGTAGCAGCCGGAGCTGCATCTGCAGCGGGTGCTGCATCCGCAGTGGCAGTTGCTGCTACTGGAGCAGCCGCATCATCTGCGTAAGTCGTTGCTGAAACACCAAAGATCCCAAGACCTAAAGCGCTAACCAACGCTAATGTAGTAAGTAGTTTTTTCATGTTCATCCCCTAATTAAAGCGCTGCTGGACCAGTTTCACCGGTACGAATACGGTAAACCTGTTCGAGATCGAAAACAAATAGCTTGCCGTCACCAATTTTTCCAGTCGTCGCAGATTTTTCAATTACCTCAATCACTTGATCAAGCATTCCATCATCAATTGCAACTTCCAATTTTACTTTAGGCAAGAAATCAACAACGTATTCAGCGCCACGATAAAGCTCTGTATGGCCTTTTTGACGACCAAACCCCTTTACCTCTGTCACTGTAATGCCTTGCACGCCAATCGCTGAAAGCGCTTCGCGAACTTCATCAAGCTTAAATGGCTTGATAATTGCGGATACTAATTTCATATCTTTCTCCTATCATTGACAAAATTACATGGGGCTTTGATCGCCCCATGCAGGCATTACGAAAAATTAGAATAACAAGCCCGTTTCAACCATCACCTTAGTCTGAGAACTGTCATTGCCTGATTTACCGAATCCATCAGCTGCAGCTAAGTCATTAACTTTAACGTATGATAATTCTCCACGAACAAAGTAGTTTTTAACTTGGTATGTTGGTGTAATCGTTGCTGTCCAAGCACTACTTCCGCCGCCAAAACCAAGCAAGTTAGTGCTATCCGTCTTATTACCACTTGAAGTAATGTATTCACCACGAGCTGCTAGGTTAAACTCCGGCGTAAGCGCGTAGTTAACAATCACACTTCCGCCCCATGTACTTTGACTTTGATTGTATGTTGGTGATTGAGTTGATTGAGTTGATATGTCAGCTTTAGGCACATAGGTGTATTGAAGAATAGGCTGAATAGTCAACGGACCTTTAGCATATTTATAAATTAAATTATAAATTTGACTATTCTGTGAAGCATTATTGAGTAAACCCACTGGCGCCTCATTGTCAGCCAATTTTGTACTACTAACGTTTCCGGCAGCAACAGCGCTAATAGAATTAGCATCATCAATTGTGTATGAAATTAAACCAGATAACCAGCTATAGTCTTTTGAGTAGAATCCGTCTGTAAAAGCAACAGATGCTGAAACTGCACCTTTAGCATAATTTGCCTGAACACCACGCGTGAACACGTTTTCTTGATTCCACAACAAACCACGTTGAATGTTAGAGTTTTCATATGTGAACGTATACTCAGAACCTAATAACGTTGGCAACTTACCTACTTGGAATGAAAATGTATCATTCGGGACCAACTTCACATAAGCAGTTGGAATATCGCCATAGGTGTTAGCAGTGTATTGTGCAGCACGAATATAGTTTTGACCTAAAACAGGCACTTCATAACTACCCGCTTGAACAAAAAATTGAACTGGACCATCAATTTTTTGTAGTATCACTTGAGCATTCGTAATATCTGAAAGTGAATTTTTAGTTCTACCATATCCCTTTTGGTAACCATCGGCAGTTGCAGCCATTCCAGTTAAAGCACCAGAAACATAAACCTTACCCACTGGACCACCCAAGTCAAAATTCAAAGGCGACGCAGCACCCACAAGTGGGAAATTCATACCAGGACCATTTAAAACGATTGGAGCAGGCGCGGTAGCCGCTGGCGCTGCGGCTGCATCAGCTGCAGGCGCTTCATCAGCATAAGCTAGTGCAGAACCTAACGTACCTAAGACAGCAATTGCTATTAAAGATTTACGCATTATTTTCTTCCTCTTGTTAAATAATAAAAAAATATAAAAACGAATTTCTACATGAGAACTAAAGCAACAGGCGTGCCAACTTTTAGAAAAGCCTGAATTTCAGGATAAAAAACTATTTGAACACTCTAAGCAGTTTTAATGCCAACTCAATAAGTCAGCTCACCATAAAATCCATCCTATTGTTTTAAAATGTATTTTCTAACTATTTTTCGCATACAATCAATAACTGATAGAATCATACTAAACATTTGAGGTTAGCCATGAAACACATTGAAATCGTTGAAGACTTATCAAATAAAATTAGAGAAGCACTGTCAAACTCCCCAATTAATGATTTTGAGCACAATATTCGCGCACTATTACAGAGCGCATTCACCAAAATGGAGCTTATCAGTCGCGAAGAGTTTGATGTTCAAACTGAAGTGTTGAGGCGTGCACAGGAAAAATTAGTCTTATTAGAAAAGAAAATTGATGCTCTCGAAAAAGAAATAAAGTAGTTACGCATCAATATAGAGCGCATTATTTAATTTGTCGCTCCAATAAAGAGCATTGAGCATCAAACACATTTAGTGCATTGGCGAACTATAGAGAGTTGGGAGTTTGCTCTATAATGTTGGTCTATATATGATCTTCGCCGCAAGGCAATAAAAATCTACATGATAAAAGTTTCTGCAACAGAACAAATTTTGCGCGATTTATTAGCCCAGCGTATTCTCATACTAGATGGTGCGATGGGAACAATGATTCAGCAATATAAACTCACCGAATCAGATTACCGTGGCGGAGTGAATGGTCGTTTCAAAGATTTTAAAGGCACGAGTGATACAGAGTTTTGCAATAAAGGCCATACATGTGGTTGTGGAGCAAATCATAATCCAACCCCTGTAGAGACTACACGAGAGCTTTTTGTAAAAGGCAACAATGAACTACTTAGCCTGACACAGCCACAAATTATTCAAGAAATTCATGAGCAATACTTAGCGGCTGGGGCAGATATTGTTGAAACCAACACATTTGGTGCAACCAGTGTTGCGCAGGATGATTACCATATGGCGCATCTCGTTTATGAGATGAATCTGGCCTCAGCAAAATTAGCTCGTGCCGCTTGCGATCAATACAGCAGTCCGGATAAACCTCGCTTTGTTGCAGGCGCATTAGGTCCTACGCCTAAAACCGCTTCTATATCACCTGATGTAAACGATCCAGCAGCTCGAAACGTCACATTTGACCAGCTTGTGACTGCCTACTTAGAGCAAACACGTGCATTGGTTGAGGGCGGCGTAGACATCTTAATGGTTGAAACCATTTTTGATACGCTTAACTGTAAAGCAGCCCTGTTTGCCATTGATACATTTTTTGAGGAAAGTAAAAAACGCTTACCCCTCATGATTTCTGGCACTGTGACCGATGCATCTGGTCGTATTTTATCTGGTCAAACAGTCACCGCCTTTTGGAATTCTGTTCGCCATGCCAAGCCTCTAACCATTGGCTTAAATTGCGCCCTTGGCGCTGCATTGATGCGCCCTTATGCACAAGAGCTTTCAAAAATTGCCGATACTTTTGTCTGTATCTATCCGAATGCTGGTCTGCCTAACCCGATGTCTGATACTGGGTTTGATGAAAAGCCAGCTGACACTTCAGCATTGGTGAAAGAATTTGCCGAAAGCGGCTTTATTAATATTGCTGGGGGCTGCTGCGGAACAACACCACCACACATTAAAGCTATTGCCGAGGCACTCAAAACAGTGGCCCCAAGGCAAGTTCCTGTGATTCAAAAAACGACCAAACTTTCAGGTCTAGAGCCTTTTGTCATCGATGATAACTCCTTGTTTGTTAACGTAGGCGAGCGTACCAATGTGACTGGTTCAAAAGCATTTGCACGCATGATCCTTAATGAGCAATTTGAGGATGCACTTCAAGTCGCACGTCAACAAGTCGAAAACGGTGCACAAATCATAGATATCAACATGGATGAGGGCATGCTAGATGCCATCAAAGCCATGTCACACTTTTTGAATTTAGTTGCCTCAGAGCCGGATATTGCCCGCGTGCCAATTATGATCGACTCGTCAAAATGGGACGTCATTGAGGCTGGACTTAAGTGCGTACAAGGTAAAGCAATTGTTAACTCAATCTCAATGAAAGAGGGCGAGAGTGAATTCTTACGTCAAGCGCAACTATGTATGCGTTATGGCGCTGCGGTGATTGTCATGGCATTTGATGAAAAAGGCCAGGCAGATACTTTTGAACGTAAAATTGAAATCTGCAAACGTGCCTATGACTTACTAGTCGACAAATTAGACTTTCCAGCTGAAGACATCATTTTTGACCCAAATATTTTTGCAATTGCAACCGGTATTGATGAACATAATAACTACGCAGTTGATTTTATTAATGCCACGCGCTGGATTAAAGAAAATCTTCCGCATGCAAAAATCTCCGGCGGGGTTTCTAATGTAAGTTTTAGCTTCCGCGGCAACGAGCCTGCTCGAGAAGCCATCCATACTGTATTCCTCTATCATGCCATCAAAGCTGGCATGACGATGGGTATCGTGAACGCTGGAATGATTGGCATCTATGATGACCTTCCAGAAACCTTGCGAGAATGTGTTGAGGATGTCGTATTGAACCGCCGCCCTGATGCAACTGAACGCATGATTGAAATGGCTGCCACACTAACGGCCGGGGGTAAAAAAGAAGCTGCGACGCTTGAATGGCGCGGCACGCCTGATAACCCTGTGAGCGTTCAAAAACGACTCGCGCATGCACTAGTTCACGGCATTACAGAGTTTATTAATGAAGATACTGAAGAGGCGCGTGTTGAGGCATTAAAAAATGGTGGTCGCCCAATTCACGTGATTGAAGGTCCGCTCATGGATGGCATGAACATCGTGGGAGACTTGTTCGGTCAAGGAAAAATGTTTTTACCGCAAGTCGTGAAATCAGCACGAGTGATGAAACAAGCGGTTGCTCATCTCATTCCGTTTATTGAGGAAGAGAAACTCTTAGAAGAGAAACGAACAGGCGTTGCAGCAAAACCAAAAGGCAAAATGGTAATTGCTACCGTTAAAGGTGACGTACATGACATCGGTAAAAATATCGTGTCAGTTGTATTGCAATGTAATAACTTCGAAGTAGTCAACATGGGTGTCATGGTGCCATGCTCAGAAATATTGGCACTAGCCAAAGCTGAAAATGCAGACATTATTGGCTTATCTGGATTAATCACACCATCACTTGAGGAAATGGCGCATGTTGCTCGAGAAATGCAACGTGACCCCTATTTCCGAGGCCTCAAAACCCCATTACTCATTGGTGGTGCTACAACATCTCGTGCACATACAGCGGTAAAAATTGCGCCGCACTATGATGGTCCGGTGGTGTATGTGCCAGATGCATCGCGTTCAGTTGCTGTGATGCAGTCTTTAGTGACCCCTGAACAACGTGATGCTTATATTGCTGAGTTAAATGCAGACTATGAACGCGCTCGCAATCAGCACGCCAACAAAAAAGGCGTGCCTATGTTATCAATTGAGAATGCCCGAAAAAATAAAGCTAAACTTACCTTTACTGGAAAAAATACTCCTGTAAAACCGAAATTTATCGGACGGCGCGTATTAGAGAATATTGATTTGGCGACAATTGCCCAATACATTGACTGGGGTCCATTCTTTCAAACTTGGGATTTAGCAGGTGCTTATCCAGCAATTCTCAAAGATCCTCTCGTAGGCGAAACAGCGACAAAATTATTTGCAGACGGGCAAGCTCTGCTCAAAAAAATGATTGAAGGACGTTGGCTAACAGCCAATGGTGTTGTTTCACTTTTACCTGCAAACAGTGTCAACGAAGATGACATTGAAATTTACACGGATGAGCATCGCACCAAAGTTGCTTTCACTTATTATGGCATGCGCCAACAAACTGAAAAGCCTATTATTGATGGTATTCCACGCCCGAATCAATGCTTGGCTGATTTTATTGCTCCAAAAGACTCTGGGATTGCCGACTACATCGGGATGTTTGCAGTGACCGCTGGATTAGGAATCGAGAAGCATCTCAAGCGCTTTGAAGATGCACACGATGACTTTAATAGCATTATGCTTAAATCATTAGCTGACCGTTTAGCAGAAGCTTTTGCGGAGTATTTACATCAGCGCGTACGCACTGATTTATGGGGCTATGCAGCAGAAGAAAACTTGAGTAATGACGCGTTGATTGCTGAAAAATACCAAGGGATTCGCCCGGCGCCTGGCTACCCTGCTTGTCCTGACCATACAGTCAAAGCTGATATGTTTAACGTCATGCAAGTAAAAGAAATTGGCATGACCCTAACTGACTCTTATGCAATGAGTCCTGCTGCAGCTGTATCTGGTTATTATTTTGCACACCCTGAAGCTAAATACTTTAGCGTGGACAAGATTGGTGAAGACCAACTCAATGAGTTAGCCAAGAGACGCGGCATGAATAAAGAAGAATTAGCGCGCTGGTTAGCGCCTAACTTAGCTTAATAAAGAAAGCTCACAATGCACATTCACATTCTTGGTATTTGCGGCACTTTTATGGGCGGGATAGCGGTGCTCGCAAAAGATGCTGGCCATAAAGTGACAGGTTGCGATGCGAATGTTTATCCACCAATGAGCACTCAGCTTGAAGCTCAGGGCATTAAATTAATTGAAGGCTTTGATCCAAGCCAAACAAATTTAAATCCTGATGTGTACGTAATTGGAAACGTAGTTTCACGTGGCAATCCACTAATGGAGGAAATCCTGAATCAAGGCCTCCCTTTTATTTCTGGTCCACAATGGCTAGCAGAGAACATTTTGCATCCGCAAGGCAAACCAAGCAAATGGGTACTTGCAATTGCTGGAACACATGGCAAAACGACTACTTCATCAATGCTTGCATGGATTTTAGAACATGCTGGACTAGCGCCTGGTTTTTTAATTGGCGGCGTACCACAAAACTTTTCAGTGTCAGCGCGCTTACCTCAAACACCAAAGCAAGACAGCAAAAGCACATCTCCATTTTTTGTCATTGAAGCCGATGAGTACGACACTGCCTTCTTTGATAAGCGCTCAAAATTTGTGCATTATGGTCCAAGGACTGCGATCTTAAATAATCTTGAGTTTGACCATGCAGACATCTTTGCTGACCTGCATGCGATTGAAACGCAGTTTCATCACTTAGTCAGAACTGTTCCACAGCAGGGATTAGTCGTTGCTAACGGTAAAGAAGAAAGTTTGAAGCGTGTAATCGATCGTGGCTGCTGGACTCCTGTAGAGTATTTTGGCTCATATGATGGTTGGCAAGGTGGGGAAGCAGACCCTGATGGTAGCTTTGATGTACTTTTAAATGGCAAAGTAAAAGGGCGCGTTAAATGGGAATTACTCGGCGAACATAATCGTATGAACGCATTAGCTGCCCTTGCTGCTGCTCGTCATGTAGGGGTTGCGATTGACATTGGCATTGAAGCACTTGGATTATTCCAAAACGTCAAACGCCGTATGGAGCTGCGAGGCATCGAGCAAGGCATCAGTGTGTACGATGATTTCGCACACCATCCAACTGCAATCAGCACAACCGTTGCTGGCCTTCGAGCAAAAGTAGGAAAGTCTCGCATTCTGGCTGTTTTAGAGCCTCGTTCCAACACCATGAAACTAGGTGTGATGAAACGGGCATTACCAGCAAGTCTAATTGATGCAGATTTGGTATTTTGCTATGGGGCCAACCTTGGCTGGGATGCAGTTGAAGCGCTTGAGCCTATGGGATCCAAAGCCAAAGTTTTTGACAACATGGATGCTCTTCTTGCAGCCATTGTTGCTGAAGCAAAAAAAGGCGACCAAGTATTGGTAATGAGTAATGGTGGGTTTGGTGGTATTCACCAAAAACTACTTACGCAGCTCGCCCAATAGCACCATCCTTAAGATTTCACGCATGTTGTTAGATCGACTTAAAAAGCTGGATTTTTTTATCCTCGCATTACTATGCTCAGCGATTGCACACTTACTCATTATTATCTTCGTGAAATTTCAGCCGCCTGCGCTTCAGTTCTTCAAAGACAAGATGTCAGCCTTAGACGTCGTGCTCGTTAATAGCAAACACCACAAAAGACCCAAAAAATCTGAAGCGCTTGCGCAGGCCAATCTAGATGGCGGTGGTAATACCTCTGAAAATAGACAACTTAAATCTGCACTGCCTTGGCAAAAAAATAAACCATCGGATACCACTCTTGAGCAACGCTCAAAAACACTCGAAAATAGTTTAGCGCAAGCCGATGCTGAGGCAAAACGCAAAGCGGCCCGCCTTGCTGAACTGGATAAAGAAGCACAGGCATTGATGAGCCAACTAAAAGCGACGCACACAATCAATACAGATCCCATGCAAAAAACAAAGCCAATGAATCCTGAAAAGGGGGATGAAGATTTCACAACAAAAGCACTCAATTCGAAGGGCTTAATGAGTTCTAGTTTAGACATGGCTAGACTAGAAGCGCAAATTAACAAACAACAAGAAGACTACCAAAAACGACCAAAACGTAAATCTATAGGCGCGCGCGCGGAAGAGTATCGCTTTGCCGCTTACGTAGAATCATGGCGCCAGAAGATTGAGCGAATTGGAAATTTAAATTACCCTGAAGCGGCTAAGGATCAAAAAATTTATGGGCAATTACAGCTTACGGTTTACATCAAATCCAATGGCGAAGTCGAAAAAGTTGAAATTAGAAAACACTCGGGCTTTCCAATTTTAGATGATGCTGCCGTTCGCATTGTTAAAATGGGATCCCCTTATGCTGCATTTCCCGAAGATTTACGCAGAGAAGTCGATATTCTAGACATCACTAGGACGTGGATTTTTACTCAAGAAGATAGCCTTGCAACAAAAGCTACCGAATAAGAATAGGATCAATAATTACATGGATACTCATTACAAACATCACGTTTTTTTCTGTTTAAATACGCGCGAAGATGGCTCAGCGTGTTGTACAGACCATCATGCAGAAGCAGCTTTTGATCATATGAAAGCACGGGTAAAAAAACTAAATTTAAATGGTAAAGGCAAAACAAGAATCAATCGGGCAGGCTGTTTAGATCGATGCGGTGAAGGTCCTCTGCTCGTCATTTATCCAGAAGCCATTTGGTATACATTTGTAGATTTAGAAGATATCGACGAAATTATTAGTCAGCATTTAGAAAAAGGTGAATTGGTCGAACGATTACAAGTCGTTTAAATCAACTAACGCCTCAGCAAGTTTAGCTTTAAGTATGTCAAATAAGCCATCGACATTTTGCGGATTTGTTTGGCGGACTTCTGAGCTCCAAATCGTTTCTGGAAAATGGACGTCCGTCTCGAATCTTGGAATCACATGCCAATGAATATGAGGCGTTTTGTTTCCGAGACTTGCCAAGTTGATCTTGGTTGGTTGCAAGACCTCACGAAGGACTTGTTCTACTGTGAATGTCGTTTGCATCACATGCATTCGTTCTGCTTCGCTTAAATCCGTCATTTCTTTAATATGATTATTCAAAATGACGCGACAAAATCCAACATAATTTGCATCATCGACCATGACTATTCGGCAAAAATCATTTTGCCAAAGAAGCTCACCGCCCAAAGAATGGCAAAACACACATTCATTATTGATCATAGCTTCACCAATTGACCTGTTGCTGCAGACTGCAATGTTGCAACAATGGCTGCGCAGTTATTTTTTGCATCTTCAAAGCCAAGCAAGGGATTTTTATCGTTCAATACACAATCACTAAAATGTTCAATCTCTAAATTAAAATGGTTACTCGCTGAGTAAGTTTCTTCTGCCTTACGACCATCATCACTCCACCAGCTAATAACAGGTACATCGTTCGTCCCAGGCAACTGCCACACGGTATGGCATTTAATACTGCCTTTTGTACCAATTAAAGTATATTCAGACTGTCTACTGCATTCGAAACTAGTATCGAAGTGTCCGCGTTTGCCATCACCAAAATCAATCACACCACTAGTAGCTATATCTGCCCCAGTTTCTGCATATTTTGCCATTGCCATAACACTTAAAGGCGCTGATTGAAAACAGTGTCTTAGTGTATGAATCGCATATGGGCCAATGTCCCACATGGCTCCCCCGCCATTATCAGTATTATTTGCTAAACGATACATTCGCGCAGGACGCATCATGAACGAATAGCTCGCCTTAGCAAACATAACCTCACCAATCACGCCTGAATGCACAATTTCTTTAACACGCTGATGTTGAGGATGGAAACGGTACATGAAGCCTTCCATGACTTTCACATTTTTCTGCAAAGCAGCCGCTTCAATGGCTTCAATATCAGCGACAGTAATTGCCATTGGCTTTTCAATGAGCACATGTTTACCTGCATCAATTGCCTTTAAAGCCCACTCCGCATGTTCATGATTAGCGAGTGGAATATACACAGCTTGCACATTGGCATCTGCGAGCAAATCTTCAAGGGCATCATAAGTATTCACGCCTTGTACTTTGGACGCATACTTTTCAAGAGTCTCAGCGGCGGCACCTGGACGACGGCTAGCAATTGCAACAAGCTCAGCGTTGTTTGCCTCAACAATCGCCGGCAATAAGCGCTCATTAACACGTGCTGCCCCTAAAATTCCCCAACGTAATTTGTTCATTACTATCCCTTTATGAATACACCCGCAGCATTGGCTTGTGTATCTGCGTGATAAGAGCTACGAACCATCGGACCACAAGCGGCTTGCGTAAAACCCATTGCAAGCGCTTGTTGCTCAAACTTCGCAAATCGCTCTGGTGTGACAAAACGAACAACTGGTAAATGGTGCTGACTAGGTTGTAAATACTGCCCCAAGGTCAACATCGTCACACCATGATTTCGTAAATCTAGCATTACTTCTAGAATCTCTTCGTCGGTTTCACCCAAGCCCAACATCAAACCGGATTTCGTTGGCACATTTGGATGAAGTTCACCAAACAACTTGAGTAAATTGAGAGAGTTTTGATAGTCAGCTCCAGGACGGGCTTGTTTGTAAAGACGAGGTACCGTTTCCAAATTGTGGTTCATCACATCTGGTGGCGCAATTCTAAGAATCTCAACGGCAGTTTCTAAGCGCCCTCGAAAATCAGGCACCAAAACTTCTATTTTAATAGCTGGCGATTGCATGCGAACAGCCTCGATGCAATCTACAAAATGCCGTGCTCCGCCATCCATCAAATCATCTCTATCCACACTCGTAATCACCACATAGCGTAAGCGCATTTGGGCAATCGTACTTGCTAGGTTGCTTGGCTCATTCACATCTGGCGGTAAGGGTTTGCCATGCGACACATCACAAAATGGACAACGGCGTGTACAAATATCCCCCAAAATCATGAACGTAGCTGTGCCGCCGCTAAAGCATTCACCTATATTAGGACAAGATGCCTCTTCACACACGGTATGTAGTTTATTTTCACGGAGTACTTGCTTGATCTCTTGAAAGCGAGCGCTATCAGGCACTTTCATACGAATCCACTCTGGCTTACGCATCGGTGCTTGCGGCACAATCTTAATCGGAATGCGCGCAGTCTTTTGCTCACTGGTCTCTTTAACACCTGCAACTTTGCTCGGGCGTTTTAAATCAGCAATATTTTTGATTTGATCAGTCATATTGAATATGAATAGCCTAACTCTTTAGTCAAGTATTTTAGCAGTTTTTCACCGGCGTCTGCTTGGCTTAACTGGACGCCTAGGTCATGTAATTGAGTGACTTCCAAACCACGATAGCCACAAGGATCAATTGCGCTAAACGGTAATAAATCCATGTCCACATTGAGTGAAATGCCGTGATAACAACATTCTTTCTTTAACCGTAAGCCAACAGAAGCAATTTTTTTATCTTGGACATATACGCCTGGCGCATCTGATCTAGCAAACGCATGAATATTTTCTTCTGCGAGCAAAGCAATTACAGAGTTTTCCATGGAACTGACAAGTTGGCGCACATTCATACCTTTGCGTTTCAGATCAATCAATAGGTAAATGATGGCCTGACCTGGACCATGATAGGTAATTTTTCCGCCCCTATCCGTATTGACCACAGAGATGTCGATGCGAGACGGCATTCGAACATCTTTACGATTAAGGCCTAAGGTATAGACAGGGGGGTGTTCCGTGAGCCAAATTTCATCTGGCGTTTCTGCATCTCGAGTGATCGTGAAATCTTGCATAGCACGCCAAGTCTCCTCGAAATCCGTGCGCCCTAGATGCCGAATAAAAGGCTTATCACTCAATGCCGCTGATCCGAGCTAAAGGACGTACTTCACAAGCGGATGCTCTGAAAGTACGCGATAAATATTATCCAATTGGGTTTTAGAAGTCACATACACATTGCAAGTTAGGCTAATAAATCGACCACCACTACTTGCACGCATATCTACTTTTAAAGCATCAAAAGTTGGCTCATGTAATCGGATAACTTCGACCATGGCATTTGCAAAGTTATCACTCGTTTCACCCATGACTTTAATTAGAAAGTCACAGGGAAACTCAATTAATGTTTCGTCTGTTTTAACTATTTCTTGTTTAGAGTCTGACATGGTATTGACCATTTCTATGAAAACATCATCATAAAGCTGTCCCAGAGACGGCCAAAAATACCAGCGACTTTAACTTCTTTAGCAGCCATTAATTTTTGTTCATCAACCAACTTACCATCAATCGTAAATTGGATGGTACCAATTTCTTGACCCTGAACGACTGGTGCAACCAAAGATTTTAAGCCAATCACTTTTGCTTTTACACGGGCGTAGTCGCCTTTTGGTAATGTCACATATAGATCACGGAAAGTAGTTGCGGCGACTTTGCCGTCACTACCTTTCCAAACTTTTTGCATTGCAATTGGCGTCCCTGCCTTATATACCAAATGCGTATCAAAAAACTGATACCCGTAATTCAACAGCTTTTGGCTTTCTATTGCGCGCGCATTGTCATTGAGAGCACCAAGTACAACCGAAATCAAACGATGCTCACCACGTTTTGCAGATGAAATTAAACAAAAACCTGCTGAATCGGTATGCCCAGTTTTCATGCCATCCACACTCTGATCTAACCATAATAAACGGTTACGGTTTGGCTGTGTGATCTTGTTATAAGTGTACTCTTTAACCGAATACAGTCTTTTATATTGATCCGGGAAGTCTGTAATTAATGCAGTCGCTAACAATGAAAGATCATAAGCGGTAGTGTAATGTTGCGCATCTGGCAATCCCGTCGCATTCATAAAATGCGTATTTTTCATCCCTAAACGCGCCGCCTCTTTATTCATTTTTTCCGCGAAAGCTTCTTCTGTTCCGCCGATTCCTTCTGCTAGCGCAATCGAAGCGTCATTTCCTGATTGAATAATCATCCCATGCAAAAGCTCATCCACTGTCACTGTCATAGTGGTGTCGACAAACATTTTAGAGCCTTCAACCCGCCACGCTTTTTGCGAAATAGGGAGTGTTTGGTCTAATTTGAGCTGGCCAGCTTTTAGGGCTTTAAAAGATAAATAAGCCGTCATCAACTTCGTCAGCGACGCTGGCTCAACGCGATCTTGACTTTGCTTTTCAGCAAGCACACGGTTGCTATTAAAGTCTTTTAATAAATAAGCTTTAACTGCCAACTCTGGAGGCGGAGCAACTTCAGCATAAGCATTGCCAACAAACAAACTAAAAATGAGTACAAAAAATGAGGTGAAATAAGTCATGATTTCTTTATAAGAGATTAAGGTTGATCAACAATATAGGTGTTTACGCCCAATGCTTTTTTAACTTTTGCAGCCACGAGTTCAGCATCGGCACGATTGGCGTATGGCCCAATACGGACGCGGTAAATACCTTGATTGTACCAGCTATTCACAGGGGTATTTTCAACTAAATTTTGCCCTAGAATTTTTTTAGACAACACGCCTGCATTGTCTGCAGACTTAAATGCACCTACTTGAACAAAGGTTCCTGATACTGGTGGCACATTTAATTTTTCTTGTTTTGGAATTGGCTGCGCACTACCTTCAATTAAGGTCGGTGAAGGCATATCTGCCGTTTTTAATGGCTCAACAATCACCGATGAAGCCTCAGCAGGCACCGTAACATTTGTTGTTAAAGCAGGCGATTCATTTTGTACATAGTGTCTCGCATCAATGGCTTCAACATCAACAATCCCACTTCCCTTGCCGGCTAAGCCTAACTTATAAGAAGCAGCATAGGACAAATCGATTAATCGATCACTATGAAATGGACCGCGATCATTAATTCTCACAATCACTGACTTTTGATTTTCAGGGTTCGTCACTCGAACATAACTTGGAATCGGCAAAATCGTATGCGCGCCTGTCATGCCATACATATCATAGACTTCACCAGCTGAAGTTTTCTGTCCGTGATAGCGCTTACCGTACCAAGAGGCGACTCCGCGTTTTTTGTATGGCTGAAATTCAGTCATCGGCGTGTAACTGTTTCCAAGCGCAATATAAGGTTTATTCGCTCTTGCAATCAAAGGCTCAACACGTGGCACAGCATCAGGAATTGCATCAATATTAGCTGGCGGATTATCGCCAGGGCCATCATCTAAATAATACCCACCTGATTTTTTAGCTTTGACAAGCTCGGTTGGCTTCGCTGGTTCGCTTGACTTAACATTAGGGGTGCTTCCACAAGCAACAAGCAAGAAACTAAGGGAAATGGAAATAAGTATATGTTTCATTGTTATGACGTCGACATCAATGTTTTATGGGTGTGAATGCTCATCAAAATTCCAAAACCTAATAATATCGTGACAAGAGAGGTACCACCATAACTGACAAAAGGCAAAGGCACACCTACCACTGGTAAGACACCACTTACCATACCCATATTCACGAAAACATAGGTGAAAAATGTCAGCGTAATACTACCTGATAATAAGCGAGTAAATGTATTTTGGGCTTGCGATGAAATGACGAGTCCCCTGCCAATCAATAACATGAATAACACTAACAATAACAAGTTGCCTAAAAATCCGAACTCTTCACCAAACACCGCAAAAATAAAGTCCGTTGTACGCTCTGGCAAAAAGTCCAGCTGTGATTGGGTCCCTTCCATCCATCCTTTTCCTGCAATACCACCAGAACCTAAAGCAATACTTGCCTGAATAGTATGGTAGCCAGCACCAAGCGGATCTTGGTAAGGATCAAATAAAATCTCAATTCTCTTACGCTGATAATCATGCATCAACGACCAGAAAATAGGTGCCATAACTGCGGCTGAAACTGCCCCACCAATTAAAATTTTCCAACTTAATCCAGCTAAAAATAAAACATAGAAACCAGCTGCAGCAATTATTAAAGCAGTACCCAAATCAGGCTGTTTCATAATTAACCCGACCGGGATAACAAGTAACAAAGCTGCTACTGCATAATCAATCCAACGCAAACTTTGTTCGCGCTTAGCAAAATACCAAGCGAGCATCATTGGAACCGCAATTTTCATTAATTCGGAAGGTTGGATTCTGCCAATCCCAAGATTAAGCCAGCGACGTGCGCCATGACTAATTTCACCAAATAAAGCTACCCCAACCAGTAATAACAAGCCAATTACAAACAACGGCAACGCGATTCGTTCCAAATAATGCGGAGAAGTGTTTGCCGCAAGCCACATGATCATAAGTGCGGCTGAGATATTTAGAAACTGAGAAAATACGCGCTCAAAACTTCCGCCTGAAGCACTATATAAAACGAATAAACCAACAATACAGCTAAAAGAAATGCAGCCCATTAAAAATGGATCGATATGGGTTTTTAAACGTTCAAGTATTTTACTAATCATGTGGCGCATCCTCGGGAATAGGCGGTTCAGCTTTTTTACCTGCATCATTAGCTAGACTTGGCTCTTTGCCTAACAAGTAATAATCCATGACTTTTCGTGCAATTGGGCCTGCTGCAGAACCACCATGACCACCATTTTCCACAATGACAGCTACTGCAATTTTGGGATCTTCTGCTGGCGCATAAGCAATAAATAAGGCGTGGTCCCGATGACGTTCATCAATGCTTCCTGCATTATATTTTGCGCCCTGCTTAATACCGACCACTTGGGCGGTGCCAGTTTTGGCAGCAATATTATAACTTGCCCCAGCGCCCACACTTGCTGCCGTTCCGCCTGGCTTAGTTACATCCACCATACCTGCTCTAACAATTTCAATATTGCGTTGATCCAAAGGCACCTCATCCAATTTCGTAATTGGCATGAGATGAGTTTCAGCGCCATTATGCTTTTGTATACTGCTGACCAAATGAGGTTGCATTGCTACCCCGTTATTCGCAAGCACAGCAGTAGCTTGTGCAAGTTGTAGAGGAGTAACTAAAGTATAGCCTTGCCCAATGCCGACAATTACGGTTTCGCCCGGAAACCATCTTTGTTTCCAGCGACGCCATTTCCATTCTGGGGTTGGTAACAAACCACCAATTTCACCAACCAAATCGATACCCGTTTTCTTACCAAAGCCAAAGTGACTGACAAAAGAGGTTAGATTATCAATCCCCATCTCTAAGGCTAGGCCATAGAAAAACGTGTCACAAGAAACAGTAATTGCTCTTTGCATATCAACCTGCCCATGGCCACCTGGTTTCCAATCTCGATATTGATGCGCACTTCCCGCCAATGTATAAAACCCCTGGTCACCAATACTAAACGGTGGAAGACGTTTACCATTTTGAAGGCCGGCCATGGCAACAAAAGGTTTAAAAGTTGAGCCTGGCGGATAGATGCCGCGAATCGGACGATTAATGAGCGGCTTATCTAATGAACCGTTAAGTGTTTTCCAAGTATCCGCATCAATACCATCAACAAATAAATTTGGGTCAAAGGTTGGCATGCTGACATATGACAAAATTTCGCCATTTTTTGGATTAATCGCTACCATTGCACCTCGATGATTTTCGAACGCCTTTTCAGCAATTTCTTGCATCTTAGAATCAATCGACAGGACTAAATTATCACCAGGAATAGGCGGTGTACTTGATAGCACACGCACTGCTTGGCCATCTGCATCAATCTCAACTTGCTGGAATCCGGTTGTTCCATGAAGCTCACGCTCGTAATATTGTTCAATACCACCCTTACCGATATGGTCAGAGCCCTTGTAATTGGAAACATCCCCAGACTTTTCTAGTGCTTTTACATCGGCCTCATTGATTCGGCCAATGTAGCCAATCATGTGCACTCCTAAGTTGCCCAAAGGGTAATGTCTAAAGAGACGAGAGCGAATTTCTACACCAGGAAATTGATATCTGTTTGCAGCAAATTTTGCGGCTTCCACTTCATTCAAGTGCGTTCTAATCGGGACACTTTCAAAGCTATGGCTTTCTTGGCGGAGTTTTTTAAAACGCTTACGATCTTCAGCGCTTACCTCAATAAACTGACTAATTTTATTAATTGTTTCTTCAACGTCCCCTGCTTTTGCTGGAGTAATTTCTAAGGTGTAGACAAAGAAATTATGTGCCAAGGTCACCCCATTTCGGTCAAGAATCAAGCCCCGATTTGGAACAATTGGTACCAAAGAAACACGATTATTCTCAGCTAACGTTTGAAAGTAGTCATATTTCCATAACTGTAAGTAGAAGAACCGACCAAGCAACACCACAAAACATAGCAATATGAATCCGGTTGCAACACTTAATCGCAGACTATATTGATATTGTTCGAGTGAATGATTTTTGACTTCGAAACGCAAGCGCATATAGATTATTGCTGACGCGTCATGATATTAATAGAAAGGCGGGAATGAAGAACTGCGTACCACAACATAATGCCTGTGAAAGAAGGCACAAAGTAAGTCCATCCAAAATACTCGCCACCTGAAAAAGATTTCAACATGAGCAAGATAACTTGATTCACAAATAATAATAAGAACACATATGCAGATTGCTGTAATACAGTAAATAAAATAAGTCGACGCTGATACATCACCGCAAAAAATGCAGTTAAAGCATAAGCAAGGGCATTCTGGCCAAACAAATCGCCACTAATTAAATCCATCAAAATACCCGCACTCCAAGCCATCCCGATGTTACAAATATTTGGGGCACGCAATAACCAGAAAAGAAGTGCAAGCAATAAAAAGTCCGGCTTAATCTGTAGTAGCCATCCAGAAAAAGGGAGCAATTGTAAAAGCAAAGCAGCTAACAAGGTAAAATAAACGCGACGTCGTCTAAGGTTTTGCATCACTCCTCCTCGACTTTTTTTCTTTTTTATTGAGTTGCTTTTTCGCATCCTCACTCAGCACTTGCTGAATATCCTTTGCGACAAAATTCGTTGTATCACTAGAGAGAATAAGGACCTGACGATGATTTTGGATGCCCGCAATTGGGGTCGCAATAATTTGTGCAAATGGTGAGCTGACATTGGTTTTAACACTTGTCACTACTGCGACACCCAGTCCAGATGGATAGATACCATCAATACCTGAAGTCACTAACTTATCGCCTTTTTTAATATCTACATTCGCTGGCAAATAAGGCAAATTAACCGTGTTATCTCGACCATGCCCAAATGAAATAGCGCGCAAAGCGTTTCGCTCAACTTGAATCGGAATAGAAAGCTCTTTATCGGTGAGCAATGTCACCTCACTCGTATAAGGAAAAACACGCGTGACTTGTCCAACAACACCAGCTCCGTCTACAACAGCTTGACCAGGCAAAACATGATTCGCTTCACCAAGATTCACAATCACTTTATGTGTAAACGGATCTCTGCCGGTATACATAATTTCTGCCAATCGGGCTGGCGGACTACTAACTTTAGAAGCCTCCATCAGTGAACGCAAATGCTCATTTTCATTTTTCAATGATGTCAGCACCTGAAGTTGGACACCCTGATAAATCGCTTGCTTCTTAAGCAAGTCAACATCATGGCGAAGCGCTTGTTGTGATGTAAAGTATTCACCGATGTTGTTGTATAAAACAAATGGGCTATTCGCGACGACCTGCAAGGGCTGAAGCGCTACGGTTAAAGCTTGTCTAACAGGGGTGAGATAACTAAATTTTGAATCTGATGCCATCAGCGCAAGTGATAGCGTAGAAAATACAATCAGCCGCGTAAAAGGGCTAGGACCATGTATAAAAAAACGAGGAGCTTGTTGTTGATCCATTAAAAACTATGCGTATAACCCAAAATATAAAGGGGCAGATAAAACCACTCACTTAAAGTAAAGAAGGCTGCAAGTGCAGCCTTCAAAAGTAACACTCAATTACTCGTATGCAAAGATATCGCCCAAACGATCAATTTCTTCGAGCGCTCTACCACAACCACGGGCCACGCAAGTTAATGGATCTTCGGCAACCACAACTGGCAAGCCCGTTTCTTCCATAATGAGTCTATCTAAATTGTGCAACAATGCACCACCACCCGTAAGCACCATGCCTTTTTCAGCAATGTCAGCACCTAGTTCAGGAGGTGTTTGCTCAAGCGCAGATTTCACCGCACCAACAATTGAATTTAACGGCTCAGTCAACGCCTCTAAAATTTCGTTACTAGAAATCGTAAATTTACGTGGTAAGCCTTCAGCCAAGTTACGACCAGTGACTTCCATTTCTTTTACTTCACTACCCGGGAATGCCGAACCAATTTGCTTCTTGATCAACTCTGCGGTTGGCTCTGAAATTTGCATGCCATAGTTACGACGGATGTAATCAATAATCGCTTGGTCAAATTTATCCCCACCTACACGCTCTGACTTCGCATAAACGATACCACCAAGTGATATCACACCAACTTCCGTCGTACCACCGCCGATATCCACCACCATTGATCCCGTTGCTTCAGCTACAGGCATATTTGCACCGATTGCAGCAGCCATAGGCTCTTCAATCAAATAAACACGGCGCGCACCTGCACCAATCGCTGATTCACGAATTGCACGACGCTCAACTTGAGTAGAACCCACAGGCACACAGATAATGATGCGTGGATTAGGTGAGAACAAACGTGATTCGTGAATACGACGAATAAAGTACTTAAGCATTTGCTCAGTGATCGTAAAGTCAGCAATAACACCATCTTTCATCGGGCGAATTGCGCTAATGTTAGCTGGCGAACGTCCTAGCATTCGCTTGGCTTCAGCACCAACGGCAAGCAATGTCTTTTTACCAGTTGGGCCACCTTCTTGGCGAATCGCAACAACTGAAGGTTCATCAAGAACCACACCTTTACCACGTACATAAATCAGCGTGTTTGCTGTACCCAAGTCAATGGCAATATCATTTGAAAAATAGCTACTTAAAAAACCAAACATTATCTTTTTATCCTTAGCGAGCTGCTAAAATTAGTGACGGTCATGTACAGAAACGTCCCACGACTGAAGTTATCCATGAAATCAAGTTATAATACCTTATATCAAACAAAAATTTAAGATTTGAGAGTAGAAATGTCACTTAATAGTGCAGATATTAAACGTATCGCGCATTTAGCGCGCATTGAAGTGAGCGACACCGAAGCAGAAGCCACGTTAGCCAAGCTGACAGGCATTCTTGGCTTAATTGAACAAATGCAAGCGGTCAACACAACAGGAATCCTTCCAATGTCACACTCACAGGATGTGACACAGCGTCTTCGTGACGACGTGGTGACCGAAACCAATCAGCGTGAATTGTTCCAGTCGATTGCACCAGCAGTAAAAGATGGTCTATATCTTGTTCCTAAAGTTATTGAATAAAAAGCACACCAATTACAAACATGATCAATAAAAGCCTAAAACAACTTGGCGCGATGCTCCAAGGCAAAGAAATCTCTAGCGTTGAATTAACACAAGAGTTTTTAAATCGTATTGACAGGCTGAACCCTGAAATCAATGCCTTTATCACCTTAGACAAAGACAAAACAATTGCCCAGGCAAAGCATGCAGATAGCCTAATAGCTGCTGGCAAAGGGAGCCCTCTCACAGGTTTACCAATTGGTCAAAAAGATATTTTTGTGGCGAAAGGCTGGCGTACAACCTGCGGGTCAAAAATGCTTGAAACGTTTATTGGTCCTTATGATGCAGACATCATTGAACGATTTGATGGTGTGGGCGCAGTGAATTTGGGTAAAACCAACATGGATGAATTTGCGATGGGCTCATCTAACGAGACTAGCTTCTTCGGTAAAGTACAAAACCCTTGGGATAGAAGCCGCGTCCCTGGTGGCAGCTCGGGCGGCAGTGCAGCAGCCGTTGCAGCAAGGTTGTGCGCAGCAGCAACAGGGACAGACACCGGCGGTTCGATTCGCCAACCAGCTTCTCTGTGTGGACTATCAGGATTAAAACCAACCTATGGCCTAGCTTCGCGCTACGGCATGATTGCTTTTGCATCATCATTGGACCAATCAGGTCCAATGGCAAAATCCTGTGAAGATATGGCCCTCATGATGAACGTTATCACCGGCTTTGATAAACGTGACTCTACAAGCTTAAATCGCGAAAAAGAAGATTACACACGTAACTTAAACAAACCACTTGCAGGCCTCAAAGTTGGATTACCAAAAGAATACTTTACTGAAGGCTTGGGTGCTGATGTTGCAAAAGTGATCAATGAAGCGATTGCTGAATACAAAAAACTAGGTGCTGAAATCGTCGATATCAGCCTACCAAACACACAGCTCTCAATCCCAGTTTATTATGTGCTTGCGCCAGCAGAAGCCTCGAGCAATTTGTCACGTTTTGATGGTGTTCGATATGGCCACCGCGCTAAAGAATATGGCGACTTAATGGATATGTATTGCAAAAGCCGTGCAGAGGGCTTTGGTGCGGAAGTGAAGCGCCGTATTTTAATTGGCACTTATGTATTAAGCGCTGGATACTACGATGCTTACTATATAAAAGCACAACAAATTCGTCGCTTGATTGCACAAGACTTTGAAAATGCATTCAAGCAATGTGACATTATCATGGGACCTACTGCACCATCGACCGCATTTAAAGCTGGTGAAAAGGCAGATGATCCTGTGGCCATGTATTTACAAGATATTTACACTATCGCAGTAAATTTGGCTGGCTTACCAGGCATGAGTATTCCTGCTGGTTTTGCACCTAGCGAAGATGGTAAACGCTTGCCTGTTGGCTTGCAAATAATCGGTAATTATTTTGATGAAGCGCGCATGCTCAATGCAGGTCACGCTTATCAACAAGTCACAGATTGGCACACTCAAATGCCAGAGGGAATTGAATAATGGAATGGGAAGTTGTTATCGGGCTGGAAACTCACACCCAGCTACAAACTAAAACAAAAATTTTCAGCGGAGCTTCGACGGCATTCGGTTCAGAGCCCAATACACAAGCCTGTGTTGTGAGTTTAGCGTTACCTGGCGTGTTACCCGTACTTAATAAAGAAGCTGTGAAATGTGCGATTAAATTTGGTCTAGCAGTGAATGCTGAAATTGCACCTCGCTCTGTCTTTGCCCGTAAAAATTACTTCTATCCAGACTTGCCCAAAGGCTACCAAATTAGCCAATATGAATTACCAGTCGTTGGCAAAGGTAGCATGACTATTCAAGTCGGCAGTGGTGATAAAGCTTATGAAAAAATCATCAACATTACCCGCGCTCACCTAGAAGAAGATGCCGGTAAATCAGTGCACGGCGCTCAGGAAGGCATGTCAGGCATCGACTTAAATCGTGCAGGCACACCGCTACTTGAAATTGTGACAGAACCCGATATGCGTTCAGCGGCAGAGGCCGTGGCTTATGCAAAAAAATTACATGATCTAGTACAGTGGATTGGTATTTGCGATGGCAATATGCAAGAGGGCAGCTTCCGCTGCGATGTGAATGTTTCAGTGCGGCCAAAGGGTTCAGATAAACTTGGGACACGCCGCGAAATTAAAAACTTAAACTCATTCAAATTTATGCAACAAGCGATTGAGTATGAAACAAGCTGGCAAATTGAAACGCTAGAGGATGGAGGTACGATTCAACAAGCAACCGTCTTATTTAATCCAGACACAGGCGAAACGCGTGCGATGCGTAGCAAAGAGGAAGCGAATGACTATCGTTACTTCCCAGATCCTGATTTATTACCGCTCGCGATTTCAGAAAGTGACATTGACGCGGTCAAGGCCGAAATGCCTGAATTGCCTGAAGCCATGAAAGCACGTTTTGAAGCGCAATATGGTTTAGCTCATTACGATGCAAATACTCTCACTAGCTCACGTGGAATAGCAGATTATTTTGTTGCAACGGTTGAAGCTGGCAGTGATGCAAAACTCGCTGCTAACTGGGTCATGGGTAGCGTATCGGCAAAACTCAATGCAGAAGATAAAGAAATTTCAGCATCTCCGATTTTGCCAAGCGCATTAGCAAGCCTCATCAAGCGCATTCAAGATGGCACGATTTCTAACAATGCAGCGAAACAAGTATTTGAAGCAATGTGGGCCGGCGAAGGGGATGCAGATAGCATCATCGAGAGCAAAGGCTTGAAACAAGTTTCAGATAGTGGCGCAATTGAGGCGATAGTAGACGAAGTGCTAGCTGCTAACGCTGCCATGGTTGAAGAATTCAAAGCCGGTAAGGAAAAAGCTTTTAACGCGCTTGTCGGTCAAGCGATGAAAGCTTCAAAAGGTAAAGCAAACCCAGCCCAAGTAAACGAGATTCTCAAGAAAAAACTCGGCGATTAATCAATCGCCCTGTTTTATCTCCATATCTCACTCAACCCCATATTGATTTCGATATGCCTGGACCGCTGGCTTAAACGCTGCCAAATCTGCAGCTTCTTCTAAAAATAAAATCAAATCTGCGAGCGTCGCAATTTTAATGACTGGCATGCCACTGTCTTTTTCTACCTCTTGCACAGCAGATAACGCTCCAAGTCCACGCTCTTGACGATCAATTGCAATCGCAACAGCCGTAGGGATTGCACCCGCTGCTTTAATCATTTCGACAGATTCACGCACAGAAGTACCAGCAGAAATCACGTCATCCACAATCAAAACACGACCTTGTAATGGTGCACCAACAATCGTACCCCCTTCACCATGATCCTTTGCTTCTTTACGGTTATAAGCATAAGGAAAGTTATGCCCCTGGCGTGCTAAGGCAATCGAAATACTTGCCGCCAAGGTAATGCCTTTATAAGCCGGGCCAAAAAGCATATCGAACTGAACGCCCGATTTTAAAATAGCAGTCGCATAAAACTCGCCCAACTTCATAAGGCTCTCGCCATCATTGAACAGGCCCGCATTAAAAAAATAAGGGCTTAATCGACCGGCTTTTGTTTTAAACTCACCAAAGCGTAATACCTGTTTTTTAATAGCGAAATCGATAAACTGCGCGGTAAAATCTGTCTGTGTCGTCATCTAGAATCTTCTAAAAACTTTAAGGAATTATCTTGCTTAGAATTATATCCGCAAATCTCAATGGTATTCGCTCCGCAGTGAATAAAGGTTTTTTACCTTGGCTGCAAAAACAAAATGCCGACTTTATTTGCCTGCAAGAACTTAAAGCACAAGAGGCTGACATGACCCCAGAAATGCATGCTCCACAAGGCTACCAAGGTTACTTTCATTATGCTGAAAAAAAAGGCTACAGCGGTGTTGGCATTTACACCAAACATAAACCGGATAACATCATTATTGGACTAGGTTATCCAGACATCGATGCAGAAGGTCGTTATATTGAACTACAGTTTGAAAATCTAAACGGCAAAAAAATCAGCATCGTGTCACTTTACTTACCTTCCGGCTCGAGTGGCGAGGACAGACAGCAAGTGAAATTTAGTGTGATGGAACGTTTCTACCCACACTTAGAAGCACTCAAAGCAAGCGGACGTGAAGTTGTGGTTTGTGGAGACTGGAATATTGCACATCAAGAAGCCGACCTTAAAAACTGGAAAGGCAATAAAAAGAATTCAGGATTTTTACCCGAAGAGCGTGCTTGGATGACCGATATTTTTAGCAAACTCGGCTGGGTCGATGCCTACCGAAAAGTCCACCCTGAAACAACCGATGAGTGTTACACCTGGTGGAGTAACCGAGGGGCGGCGTGGGAGAAAAATGTGGGTTGGCGAATTGATTATCAAGTCACCACGCCAGGAATCGGTAACACCGCCAACCAGTGTGAGATTTATAAACTTGAGAGATTTAGTGACCACGCACCCCTAACAATTGATTACGATTTGCATTAAGCCCACCTAATAAAAAAACCTCTATATCATAGACATAGAGGTTTTTGTTAACACTAATTACTTAAGTATGCGTCAAAAAGGAATGTCATCTTCAAACGCATCAAAATCACCGCCGCTAGCTGGCTGCTGCGCAGGAGCTGCTTGCGCTGGACGTGAAGTTTGTTGTGGGCGTGATTGATCCTCATCAACAGCGTCATAAGAACTACTGCCACCACCGCCTTCACGGCCGCCTAACATTTGCATTTGGTCAGCAATAATTTCTGTAGTGTAACGATCTTGGCCTTCTTTAGTTTGCCACTTGCGTGTTTGCAAACGACCCTCAATATATACAGGGCGACCTTTTTTAAGATACTCACCAGCAATCTCAGCAAGTTTGCGGTAGATCACAATATTGTGCCATTCAGTGCGCTCTTGTTTTTGACCGCTTTTGTCTTTCCAGCTATCGGTTGTCGCAATACTGAAATTACATACCGCTTCGCCATTCGGCATAAATCGCATTTCTGGATCACGACCCAAATTGCCCACCAAAATCACTTTATTTACTGATGCCATGTTTTTCTCCTATTAATCGCACTACAGCAGCTTCATCCCAACCCTGCTGCATATCCACTTTCAGTATCACCATACCTTCGTCTGCTAATACCACTGACTCACGAACACCTTGCAAAGCAGCTAACTTTGTTGCCAATGTTTTGGCTTTAGCTGCACTGATTTCTTTTAGATGGTACATCTTACTTTTTACTGCTGGCGGCGCTTTCATGGTCAAACCGAATATCAACCATAATGCCATTAAAACACTACAAAAAACAAATACTGATGCATATCCGTGATAGTGGGATAAATATCCGCCAACAGTACCGCCCACAAAAACACCTAATGACTGGGTGGTATTGTAAACACCAATTGCTGTCCCTTTAGATTCAGCAGGAGCAATTTTGGTAATAATGGATGGCAGTGAGGCTTCAAGCACATTAAACGCAACAAAGTAAGCAGCAAGCGAGAAAACAATCCCCCAGAAAAACTCAATCGAAAAAGCAAATGCCAATTGCGCCGCAAGCATTGTTGCAATAGCTGCAACGAATACCTGTTTAAGTTTGGCTTTTTTTTCTCCATAAATAATGGCTGGAACCATCAATACGAATGAACTCACAAGCACTGGTAAATAAATCAACCAATGATCATTAGCATCCATACCACTTGTTTTCTTAATCGCAAACGGTACCACCACAAACATTGCCATCTGTGCGGCGTGCAAGGCAAAAATGCCATAGTTGAGACGTAATAATTGTCTATCTTTCAGCACTTCTTTAAGCTTGCCTGTTTTAGCCTGCGCATCTGAATGAAAGCTACTGACTACTGGATCTGGCACAACAAATTTAACGACTAAAATTGCCGCAGCTGCTAAAACAGCTGTCATCAAGAAAATGCCTGAAACGCCAATCAATTTATTGAGCACAGGACCAAGAATTAAAGACATAGCAAACGTAATACCAATGGTGCCACCAATCATCGCCATCGCTTTGGTACGATGCTCTTCTCTTGTTAAGTCAGCAACGAGCGCAGTAACAGCCGCTGAAACAGCCCCTGCCCCTTGAATGCTGCGGCCTAAAATAATCATCGGCAAATCATGTGCTAGACCTGCAACTAAACTACCAATGACAAATAAAACGAGACCAACGTAAATAACGCGCTTACGCCCAAATCGGTCAGAAGCGATACCAAATGGCAACTGAAAAATAGCTTGGGTTAGACCATAAGCGCCTAATGCAAGACCAATCATCAAATGGCTTTTACCACTAGGAAGCGTTTCGGCATAAATTGCAAAAATTGGCAAAATCAAGAACATACCAAGCATGCGCAAGCCATAAATTGACGCCAAACTTGCGCTTGCACGCAACTCAGCAGAGTTCATTTTGTCTATTAATGGTGTAGATGACATGAAATTATTTAACTTTATCTTTTAACTTGCGTATATTAACAGGTTGCCCGCTTTTTTGATGGGCACTTTAAAAGACTTATTTTTAATTGTCGTAGTTCCGTAACAGAGAATTTAAACGACTTTTTTGTTTTAATGAATTATTTTTAGGCTCGCCATAAATTGATGGATTACATACGTATTCGCGGTGCACGCACACACAATCTCAAAAACGTTTCGTTAGACTTACCGCGCAATAAAATGATTGTGATTACAGGGCTTTCAGGCTCAGGTAAATCTTCACTCGCTTTTGACACACTTTACGCCGAAGGTCAGCGCCGTTACGTTGAGTCGCTTTCTGCTTATGCTCGGCAATTCTTAGCAAGGATGGATAAACCAGACGTTGATTTAATCGAAGGCCTATCTCCAGCAATTTCTATCGAACAAAAATCCACATCCCATAACCCACGTTCAACAGTAGGAACCGTTACCGAAATTCATGATTACTTGCGTTTGCTTTATGCACGTGCTGGTGACCCAGAATGCCCTGAACATCATATTAAACTTGAAGCGCAAACAGTCTCACAAATGGTAGATAGCGTTTTAAGCTTACCCGAAGATACCAAGCTCATGATTCTAGCGCCCGTTGTGCGCGATCGTAAAGGCGAACAACTCGACTTATTCGATGAGTTAAAGGCCCAAGGATTTGTACGTGTTCGTGTAGATGGTGAAATTTATGAACTTGATGCGCCGCCATCTCTGACTAAAACTACTAAACATTCAATTGATGTCGTCGTAGACCGACTAAAAGTTCGCACTGATATGAAGCAGCGTATTGCTGAGTCATTTGAAACTGCGCTTCGCTTAGCCGAAGGCAAAGCAGTAGCCATGGAAATGGATACCAATAAAGAACATTTATTCTCAGCTAAATTTTCATGCCCATCATGTGATTACTCATTAGCTGAACTCGAGCCGAGATTATTCTCATTTAATAATCCAATGGGCGCTTGTCCAAAATGCGACGGCTTGGGTCAAATGAGCTTCTTTGATCCCAAACGCGTTGTTGCATTCCCCCATTTATCACTCGCAGCAGGCGCAATTAAAGGCTGGGACAAACGCAACCAATTTTACTTCCAACTCTTAAATAGTCTTGCTGCACATTACGGCTTTGACTTAGAAACAGCCTTTGAGGAATTACCTGAAAATACCCAACAAATTTTGCTTCATGGAAGTGGCAAAGAAGAAATTGCTTTTAAGTATCTTAATGAGCGTGGTTCATTCTTTGAAAAACGTCATAGCTTCGAAGGAATTTTAAATAATCTTCAGCGCCGCTATCATGAAACAGACTCCACTACTGTAAGAGAAGAGTTAGCCAAATATCTCAACTCTCAAACTTGTCCTAGTTGCGCAGGAACCCGTTTGCGCACAGAAGCGCGCCACGTAAAAGTCGGCAATAAAAACATTCATGAAGTGTGCGAAGTTCCATTGAAGCAAGCACTAACATTCTTTGAAACTATTGAGCTTAAAGGACAGAAGCTAGCGATTGCAGACAAGATTGTGAAAGAGATTAGTAGTCGCCTGAAATTCTTAACGAACGTCGGCTTAGAGTATTTATCTCTGTCTCGCTCTGCTGAAACGCTATCAGGTGGTGAAGCACAGCGTATTCGTTTAGCCTCCCAAATAGGCTCAGGGTTAACTGGTGTGATGTATGTATTAGACGAGCCATCGATTGGTTTGCATCAACGAGACAATGACAGACTCCTTGAAACTTTGATGCGTTTGCGTGACATTGGCAATAGCGTAATAGTAGTTGAACATGATCAAGATGCAATTATGGCAGCCGACTATGTTGTAGACATTGGTCCTGGAGCTGGTGAGCATGGTGGTCAAATTGTGGCTGAGGGGACACCTTCTGAAATCCAAGCGAACGCAAATTCGCTCACTGGCCAATACCTTAGTGGCAAAAAACAAATTACTTACAACCATAAACGCCATACCCCTGATCCAGCTCGTTGGCTGTCACTCTCTCACGCAACAGGCAATAACCTAAAAGACGTATCCCTTAAGTTACCCGTTGGCTTGCTCACTTGTGTGACGGGTGTCTCAGGTTCTGGCAAATCAACCCTAATAAATGACACGCTTTACCGCGTTGTTGCTCAGCATTTATATGGTAGCTCTACTGAGCCAGCTCCTTTTGATGGCGTTGAGGGCTTAGAGTTTTTTGATAAAGTAGTCGATGTAGACCAAAGTCCAATCGGTCGCACACCGCGCTCAAACCCAGCAACATACACCGGTTTATTTACACCCATTCGTGATTTATTTGCTGGGGTGCCTGAGAGTCGCGCACGCGGTTACGGCCCTGGTCGCTATTCATTTAATGTGAAAGGTGGTCGATGCGAAGCTTGCCAAGGCGATGGGGTATTACGCGTTGAGATGCACTTCTTACCAGATGTTTATGTCCCTTGTGACGTATGTAAAGGACAACGCTATAACCGCGAGACATTAGAAATTAACTACAAAGGCAAAAACATCCGTGAAGTATTGGAGATGACGGTTGAGCAGGCCCATGATTTTTTCAATGCAGTACCTGTAGTGCAACGTAAACTCAAAACTTTACTCGATGTTGGTTTAGGCTATATCACGCTCGGCCAATCTGCCACCACCCTATCAGGTGGTGAAGCGCAGCGCGTCAAACTTGCACTTGAGCTATCCAAACGAGACACCGGTCGTACCTTGTATATCCTAGATGAGCCAACAACAGGGCTACATTTTGCGGACATTCAACTCTTGTTAGATGTGATTCATCGTTTGCGTGATGCGGGCAATACTATGGTGATTATTGAACATAACTTGGATGTAATTAAAACCGCTGACTGGCTCATTGATATGGGACCAGAGGGTGGAGATGGTGGCGGTACAGTTCTTGTTGAGGGCCCTCCTGAAAAAGTCGCCGAATGCGCTGAGAGCTATACTGGAAAATACCTTAAAACGATGTTGAAATAAGTTAAGGTATTTCAGCGCTATTCATACGGGCTTGGATGATGCTTGTTTTTCTCATCAGCCCTTTAGCTTGACGATGTTTATCGTAATATCTTGGATTAGGGACCATCGCAGCCAAAGTAGCTGATTGTTCGGTGTTTAAGTTTTTAGCATCCGTATGGTAATAATATTTGGCAGCGGCTTCTGCGCCAAAAATGCCATTTCCCCATTCAATCACATTCAAATAAATCTCGAAGATTCGACGCTTGCTCATGGTCGCTTCAAGCATGACCGTAATCATTGCTTCTTCTGCTTTGCGCCACGGCGTGCGTTTCGTCGACAAAAATAAATTCTTAGCAAGTTGCTGGCTGATTGTTGAACCTCCTGCAACGACTTTGCCTTTTTTGATATTTTTCTCGTAGGCTTTTTGAATGCCTTCCCAATCAAAACCCTCATGATCGACAAACTTAGCATCTTCTGCTGCAATAAGTGCACGTTTTAAGTGAGGGGAAATGTTTTTGTAATCAACCCAGTGATGTTTAAGAACCGCATCTGGGTTATCTTCTTGCAACACTTCCAAGCGATCTTCCATGAAAGCGCTCGTCGAAGGGTTGTGATTGACCCACCAACAAATATGAAAAAAAATCCAAAGTTGATAAACCACTACGATGATGCCTAGCCATTTCAACGCACGCCAAAAACTTCGAGAAAAATGCATGCGCTAAGCTTTGGCCTGTTGTTTAAACATAGCAATCACTGGGGCTGTAGGCGGGCGAATACCGCGCCAAACTGAAAATGCTTCCGCCGCCTGTTCAATGAGCATGCCCAGTCCATCAAAAACGGACGCGCCATGTGCAAGTGCAAATGCCATGAACGGTGTCATTCGACCATACATCATGTCGTAAGCGAGAGCATTTGGTGCAAAAATGCCACTTGGAAGTGGCAATTGACTATCACTTAAGCCAGCCGAAGTAGCATTGATGACAATATCAAATTGCTGGCCTTCTAAATCATCAAATGCATAGGCGTTAACGGAAACAAAGACCATCTCATCACGAGCTTCAACACGTTTCACCATGTTAAGCGCTTTATCTAGTGTGCGATTAGTAATGATGAGAAGCGCAGGGTGCGAAGCCAAAATAGGATGTAACACACCTTCAGAGGCACCACCCGCACCAATAAGCAAAACACGCTTGCCAGCTAATGAGATCCCAATATTTTGTGTAATATCACGAACTAAACCTACCCCATCAGTGTTGTCTCCAATGATGCCTTCAGCATCAAATATTAGTGTGTTGACGGCGCCTGCATCTTGGGCGCGCTCTGTTAAATGATTCACCATCGCAAAGGCATCAAGTTTGAATGGAACTGTCACGTTAGCCCCTTTGAAACCTTTTGAAATCAAGCCATGTACCGTTTCGGCAAATCCGTCCAATGGCGCAAGCACTCGCTCATAGTGAATGTCTTGATGCGTTAATTGCGCAAAAGCATGATGAATCACAGGAGACTTGCTGTGTTCGATGGGATTCCCAATAACGGCGTAAAAATCTGTCATAAAGGTCAAGTCTAATTAAGCATTAGTCCAAGGCAAATCAGCGACTTTCCAACCATTTAATTTGCAACGTTGTTTATTATCTGGCGTTGCTTCACCTTCGAATCCTTCAAGCATATTATAGGCTTCAGAAAATCCTAGTTGTGCAGCTAATACTGCAGCATTGTGAGAACGACCACCTGTGCGACACATAAAAATCGTCAAGGCTTCAGGATCTAATTGGCTTTTGATTTGCGCGGCAAAATCAGGATTTGCAACCATGCCAGGATAAAATGCCCATTCGATGTGCGTTGCATGCGGCACACGGCCAACCAACTCCAATTCCGCACGCGTGCGCACATCAACCAGTTTTGCATTCTTAGTCATCTCTAATACTTGATTAGCTTCTTTAGGTGTTAAAGCGCCTGCATAGGGTAGATTTAAATCTGAGGCACGTTGTTTTGCCTTTTCTAAAATAGCTGAAAGTGTTTCCATGTTAACTCCTTAAGATAAGTGCTTACGCATATCGTTAAAGTATAGCTTTATTTAAGGCCATACGCACAATTGCACCAATATAGTGCAATATTTATTGCAGCGCACAAGGCTAGGGCAAGTTGTTTTTATTCTCTTTTCTAAATTTATGTGTAAAAATAAGCAAGTATCCAAATACTCGATTGGCATGCTTTCTGCTTGTAAGTCATGTCAAGTTTTTGTTTATTTATAGGCGTAATTTAGGAGAATCAAATGGCTATTGCCGACGTAATGAAGATGGTGAAGGACAACGATATTAAGTTTGTTGATTTCCGCTTCACCGACACTCGTGGTAAAGAACAACACGTTACTGTGCCTGTTTCAGCATTTAACGAAGATAAATTCACTGAAGGCCATGCATTTGACGGTTCTTCAATCGCTGGCTGGAAAGGTATTCAAGCATCTGACATGCAATTAATGCCTGATCCTGATACAGCAAACATCGATCCATTCATGGACGAGCCAACATTAATCCTAACTTGTGACGTTGTTGATCCTACAGACGGCAAAGGTTATGACCGCTGTCCACGTAGCTTGGCAAAACGTGCTGAAGCTTATCTAAAATCAAGCGGTATCGGTGATACAGCGTACTTCGGACCAGAGCCAGAATTCTTCATTTTTGATTCAATCCAATGGGATGTCAGCATGAGCGGTAGCTCAGTGCGTATCAATTCAGAAGAAGCTCCATGGTCATCTAATGATAAATTTGAAGGCGGCAACACCGGTCACCGTCCAGCAGTTAAGGGTGGATATTTCCCAGTGCCTCCAGTCGATTCATTGCAAGACGTACGTTCTGCAATGTCTCTAACGCTTGAAGAGATGGGCGTTCCTGTTGAAGTGCATCACCACGAAGTTGCAGGTGCTGGTCAATGTGAAATCGGCACTAAATTCAGCACATTGACGCAACGCGCTGATTGGACACAAATCTTGAAATACGTTGTGTTGAATACTGCTCACGCTTATGGCAAAACAGCGACTTTCATGCCAAAACCTTATGCTGGTGACAATGGCTCAGGCATGCACGTTCACCAATCAATCTGGAAAGATGGCAAAAACTTGTTCGCTGGTAATGGTTATGCGGGTTTGAGCGATTTTGCTCTATACTACATCGGCGGCATTATTAAACATGCTCGTGCATTAAACGCAATCACCAATCCAAGTACTAACTCATACAAACGTCTAGTACCTGGTTTTGAAGCCCCTGTTAAATTAGCTTACTCAGCTAAAAACCGTTCTGCTTCAATCCGAATCCCATTTGTTCATTCTGATAAAGCACGCCGCGTTGAAGCGCGCTTCCCAGATCCTACAGCCAATCCTTACTTAGCATTCAGTGCGTTAATGATGGCTGGTTTAGATGGTGTTCAAAATAAGATTCACCCAGGCGAAGCAGCAACTAAAGACTTGTACCATCTTCCACCAGAAGAAGATGCATTGATCCCAACAGTTTGCTCTTCATTAGAACAAGCACTTGAATACTTAGATAAAGATCGTGAGTTCTTAACTCGTGGTGGTGTATTCACTGATGACTGGATCAACGCTTACATCGACTTGAAGATGACTGAAGTAAATAATCTTCGTATGACACCGCATCCAATTGAGTTTGGTATGTACTATAGCTGCTAATTAGTTTTACATTAGCAATTAAAAAAGGCGGGCCACCCCGCCTTTTTTATGCCTGCAGAATATGTCTTTTACTCCTCAGAGAGTTAAACGCTAAAGATTGACCCCATCTAAAAAACACGCATTTTTGGCTTGCGATCTCTAATCCAATAAATGACCAACATTTAGTTCCTCACTGCGAAATGCACCAATAAAATATCCACCTTCAGGAAAAATCGATAAGCGCACTAAAATGGTGCGAAATAGTGATTAGGTATAGAATAGGGCCTTACTTGCGGGGTAATAACTTCAACTATTTACTGAACGCCCATTGTATTATCACGTTGGCATACAGGTTGCTTATAGCTAAACCATGGATCAAAAAATACCCTCATCATTTGCTGGGCTTGAGCATCTCGCGACCGCCGTGATTTTGCTCAATGAATCACGTCATGTAGTTTATGCAAACCCTGGTGCAGAAATACTGTTTGCATATAGTGCAAAACAAATTACTGGTCTGCCAATTTCACAAGTATTTCCGGGATCTGACATTTTGCAATCCGCTGTTGAATATGCAATTGGAACCCACAGTCCATTCCGCGAACATGAGTTTGTCGTCACTACCACAAGACAACATGTGTTGGCTGTCACCTGCACCGTCACACCAGTAGAGCATCCTAATGTTTGCCTAGTACTAGAATTCCAACAAATGGATCAGCAATTACGCATGGCACGTGAAGAACGCATGCTAGTTCAACAACAAGCCAACGCAGAGCTACTTCGTAATTTAGCGCATGAGATTAGAAATCCGCTTGGTGGACTTCGAGGCGCAGCGCAATTACTTGAACATGAATTGCCACAGGCCAGTCTCCGCGAATATACACAAGTAATTATTAAAGAGGCGGATAGACTGCAACTATTAATGGATAGATTGCTAGTCCCCCATCGTGTACCAAAATATGAGCCGACCAATATTCATGAAGTTTTAGAGCGCGTTCGAAGCCTTCTGCTTGCAGAGTCTCCCTCAGGATTCTCAAAAGACGCATTCAAAATTACTGTTCAGCGCGATTACGATACTAGCTTGCCAGAGATTATTGGTGACCGAGAAAAGCTCATTCAAGCCGTTCTCAACATTGCACGCAATGCTGTACAGGCTATGCAGGCAAGTGGTCAGAAAGATGGCAAAATTACTTTGCGCACCCGCGCTGAACGCCAAGTTACCTTAGCTAAAAAACGCTATCGCGTCGCAATTAAATTGCAAATTATCGACAATGGTCCAGGTATTCCTGCTGACATACGTGAACGAATTTTCTTCCCCTTGGTGTCTGGTAGGGAAGGTGGCTCTGGGCTTGGACTAACGCTCGCACAAACATTTATCACACAGCATCACGGCATGATTGAATGCGAAAGCGTGCCTGGTCAAACCTGTTTTACGATTTTGCTACCAATCGAAAGCTCTGTCATGAGTAGCTACGTGATCAAACAATAAGCATCAACATTTATCAATAGGTACAACATGAAACCAATTTGGATTATCGACGACGACAAATCAATACGTTGGGTATTTGAAAAAGCATTAGCGCGGACAGAAATGGAGTTTAAAACATTCTCATCCACCCCTGAAGCACTTAGCGCACTAGATGATGAAACTCCGCAAGTAATTATCAGCGACATCCGCATGCCAAACGGCTCCGGCTTAGACTTTTTACAAGTCGTTAAACAACGACTGCCTGACGTCCCTGTTATTATCATGACAGCGTATTCTGATTTGGAAAGTGCGGTCGCCGCATTTCAAGGTGGCGCCTTTGAGTATTTAGCAAAGCCGTTCGATGTAGATCAGGCGATTGATGTCATCCGCCGCGCAGTGGATGAAAGTCAACATCAGGCACCAGAAGCCCCTGCTGTTGAGGAAACTCCTGAAATCATTGGCCAAGCACCAGCAATGCAAGAAGTTTTCCGAGCAATTGGTCGCTTAAGCCGATCTCACGCGACTGTGTTAATTAACGGCGAGTCAGGCACTGGTAAAGAGCTAGTCGCAAGCGCATTACATCGCCACAGTCCGCGCGCTGATAAACCCTTTATTGCAATTAATACTGCAGCGATCCCAAAAGACTTATTAGAGTCAGAATTGTTTGGTCACGAACGCGGCGCTTTTACTGGCGCTCAAGCAGCAAGAAGGGGGCGCTTTGAACAAGCTGATGGTGGCACATTATTTTTAGATGAGATTGGCGATATGCCATCTGATCTACAAACACGCTTATTGCGTGTGTTGTGTGATGGTCAGTTTTATCGGGTGGGGGGCCATCAACCGGTTAAAGTGAATGTCCGGATCATCGCGGCAACCCACCAAGATCTAGAAGAACGGGTCAAGCAAGGTCTTTTTCGCGAAGATTTATTTCACCGCCTAAATGTGATTCGCCTTCGTTTACCGGCACTAAGAGAACGACCAGAGGATGTACCATTATTAGTGAAGCACTTTTTACTGCACAGTGCGAATGAGTTAGGCGTTGATCCAAAACAGCCCACTTCAGCAGCGCTAAAATACTTAAGCAGCATGAGTTGGAGCGGTAATGTCCGCCAACTTGAGAACGTTTGTCATTGGCTCACAGTGATGGCACCAGGTCAAAATATTGATATCGCCGATTTACCTTCAGAACTTAAAGAAGATGCAGCGAAACCACTCACTGGTTCTTCATGGCAAGAAGCCCTTGCAGCTGAAGTCATGAATGCACTCAATCGCGGCGAACAAAATATTCTGGAATCACGTGCGAATGAGTTCGAAAAAATTCTGATTACGAAGGCCTTGCAACATACTGGTGGTCGACGCATTGAAGCATCAACACAGCTTGGAATGGGACGAAATACCCTGACACGCAAAATCCAAGAACTCAATATTGAAGAGTAATGAGGCCTCTCTCATGAAAATCATGAGTCATCTTTAATGACTACAGGTAGTGTTAAGTTTTATCAGAAGCGTAGTATTCCTACATGCGCTGCGTTACTAATAACGAAGCAAATTAAACAACTTTAGGAGAATTACTATGTGGACTAAACCAGCTGCTACTGAAATGCGTTTTGGCTTTGAAGTTACTATGTACGTAATGAACAAGTAATTTTCAAAGATTTAAAAAAGGAGCCTAGGCTCCTTTTTTGTTTATCTATTCCTGACGTTTACTTGGGTAATGGAAAATCTTTTGGGAGAAGTACCCATATCTTTCCGGACTGTTTCATCGAACCTGCAGCTTTGCCTGCATCAACCCCTGCACCCCAGAAAAAGTCTGCGCGTACTCCACCTTTGATCGCCCCCCCGGTGTCTTGCGCCATCATCAAACGGTTTAATGGCTTGTTAGAATTTGGCAGATTCGTCGATAAGAACACTGGAGCGCCAAGAGGCACAAAACGTGGATCAACCGCGACAACACGCTCCGCTAATATAGGTGCACCTAATGCACCAATTGGGCCTGGTAAACCAGCTGGCAACTCACGGAAAAATACATAGCTTGGATTTGCATTAAGCAGTTCACGTAATTTATTTGGGTTATTGCGTGCCCAATCCTTAATTCCCTGCATAGAAGCCTTATCCGCAGTGAGCTCGCCTTTATCAATTAACAAACGTCCAATTGACTGATAAGACTGCCCGTTCTGATCTGCATAACCCACATGAATTTTTTCACCATTATCTAGGTGAACCATGCCAGAACCTTGGATTTGCAAAAAGAATAAATCAATTTGGTCATCGACCCACACAAACTCATGCCCTTGTAAGGGTGAAATATCTGCTTCGATTTCGCCGCGACTATAGTAAGGAATTAACTTCGAACCAACGACACGACCGCGCACTCGCTTGTTTGCAAGCTCAGGAAAAATACTTGCGAGTTCAACCGTAATTAAATCGTCTGGCCGACTATATAAAGGAAAACGATATTGATCATTCTTATTGCGGCTGCCTTTAATCACCGGTTCGTAATACCCAGTAATCAAACCTGTGTTTGAACCATCTAAGTTTGTGGCGCGATAAACAGCAAAGTTATTCTTAAAGTAATCAACAATCGCCGCCTTAGAGGGGTTATTAAGTTTATCCGCTTCATTACATACCGCTTGCCAAGCTGGCTTAGCTTTAAGTGCGGAGCAGCCTAATTGCCAAGCAGGCCAGGCTTTCATGACATCATCTTTTGTGATGGCATCTAATTCTTTCCAATCAGCAGGCTTAAGCAAACTGTAATCCGGCACCCTCATTTCAGGTTTTACTTCTGCCTGTTTAATTGGCGCTGATGGCTGAACCGCACATGTGCAGACAGGCACCTCTGTCGACGTCGGTTTGACTTGAAATTTTTCGCAGGCGCTAAGTGCAAGTACACTTAATAACAAACTAGCGAAACGCAAATGTTTGGTATGCCGCATTAATGCAAAACCCTAGGCATAGTTAATGTAAAAGAAGGGATTAATACATCAAATTGTGTACCGTCAATTGCAGTAAATTGATAGGTGCCATGCATGGTACCAACTGCCGTATTAAGCAAAGTACCGCTGGTGTATTCGAAGGAGGCGGTCGGTTGCAATAGAGGCTGCTCACCCACCACCCCTAAACCACGGACTTCTTGAATTTTTTGTTCCGCATCGGTAATAACCCAATGACGGCTAATTAATTGAGCGGCAACGCTTCCAGTATTGGTGATCGTGATGTGATAAGAAAAAGCATAACGGCCTAATTGAAGATCAGATTGTTTGGGCAGAAACTCTGTTCTTACCGTAACGGAACATTCATATCGTTTATCAGTGGTCATCGCAGCCTAAGTAATCAGGCCAGCAGTCGGTGAGCTTGGCGTTGCTGAGTAAAGTTTTTTCGCCATACGACCAGCCAGGAAAGCTTCCCGACCTGCTTCGACTGCTTTTTTCATCGCAGAAGCCATTAAAATTGGATTGTTAGCGCCGGCAATCGCGGTGTTCATCAAAATACCTGCACAGCCTAACTCCATCGCAATCGCAGCATCTGAAGCGGTACCAACACCAGCATCCACCAAGACAGGAACGTTGGCATTTTCAATAATGATTTGAAGATTCCAAGGATTTAAAATGCCCATGCCAGAGCCAATTAATGAAGCGAGTGGCATAACCGCACAGCAACCAATTTCTTCTAATTGTTTAGCGATGATCGGATCATCTGAAGTATAGACCATGACATCAAAACCATCTTTAACCAGCACTTCGGCTGCTTTGATTGTTTCAATCACATTTGGGTAGAGCGTATTAGGGTCGCCCAACACTTCCAACTTAACAAGCCTATGACCATCTAGTAGTTCACGTGCCAAGCGTAAGGTACGAACAGCATCATCCGCTGAGTAACAGCCAGCTGTATTTGGCAAGTAGGTAAACTCTTCCGGTGGCAAGTAATCAAGCAAAGAAGGCTCACCTGCATTTTGGCCTATATTAGTTCTACGGATCGCCACCGTGACAATTTCTGCACCACTTGCATCAATTGCTGCACGAGTTTCAGTAAAGTCTTTGTATTTACCTGTACCCACTAACAAACGTGAGTTGTATGCCTTACCTGCAATATTCAATGTGTTCATGCTCATTTCTATCAACCGTCCTTAACCACCACCCACTGCGCCGACGATTTCCAACTTATCCCCATTTTTTAAGGACACTTCAGCAAATGTACTTTTAGGAACAATTTCACCATTTCGCTCAATCGCGAGTCTCTTTCCGGCGAGCCCGAGCTTTTCAACTAGTGTTGCAACTGTGTTAATGTCTGCATCAAAAGTTCTAGGATTGCCGTTAATCGTGATTTGAATCAATTGGATACTCGTTAGAAACTGCCCGAAAATTAACGGTGCGTGTTTTTAAAATTAATAGTCTATTTTACGTAGTTTGCACACCATTTGGCAAACCGAATAAATACCGCACTCTTGGAGCAAAATTGGTAAAATAGTATGCATCGTAAATTGCGGGTGTAGTTCAATGGTAGAACGCTAGCTTCCCAAGCTCGATACGCGGGTTCGATTCCCGTCACCCGCTCCATTTCTTATCTAGACCGAAATCCTTGTTTCTCAATTTGCTCCTCGGTTTTAAGCTAGAATACTAAATTCGGATTTAACGCGCGTTTCACGCCAATATACACAACATGAAAAATCTCATGCCACCATCAGTAATGACTTTTGCTGCAACTGACCCAAGCAGTGGGGCTGGCTTGCAAGCAGACATTCTGACTTTTGCTAGCATTGGTTGCCATCCCCTATCAGTTGTAACAGGTATTACGGTGCAAGATACTGTCGGTGTTGAGAATGTGATGATTTTTGATTCTGAATGGATCAATGAGCAAGCTCGTACTATTTTAGAAGACATGCAGGTCATGGCTTTTAAAATCGGCATGATTGGTAGTGTGGAAAATGTCGCCGTAATCGCTGAAATTATGGCGGACTATCCAGATACACCCCTATTAATTGACCCCGTACTGTCTTCAGGTCGCGGTGATGAGCTCGCGAATGATGAAGTACAAGCAGCCATGATTGATTTACTTTTCCCACAAGCTACCTTGATTACTCCTAACAGTATCGAAGCACGCCGCTTAGCCTTCTACAACGATGACTCAGATGAGGCAGAAAATGCTTCCTTAGATGAAAGTGCGAAGCGCCTATTAGATATTGGTTGTGAGTTTGTTTTAGTTACGGGGACCCATGAGCGCTCTCACGAGGTGGTCAACACACTCTACGGAGAAAGTGGTCTAATCAAGGCATATAACTGGGAACGTCTACCAGGAAGCTATCATGGTTCTGGTTGTACTCTGACCTCTGCAATCGCTGCCTGTATTGCTCATGGCCTCTCTATGGAGGAAGCGATCCTTGAGGCCCAAGAGTACACATGGCAAACGCTCAAAGCCGGCTTCCGCCCTGGAATGGGTCAATACATTCCTGACCGCATGTTCTGGGCACGCGAGGACGAGGAAGAATAGTCAAAAGCACAATGTTAAATAGCGCCAAGATTCATGGCCTGTATGCCATTACCCCTGACTTAGAAAACACAGATCAACTCTGTAGGATGGTTGAAGCAAGCATTCTAGGCGGCGCGAATGTGATTCAATACCGCAACAAAGTCGCCAAAGATACGCAGCGCATTGTGCAGGCGCGTGCATTACAAGCCATCTGCCTTCAACACCAAATTCCCTTGATCATCAATGATCACATAGCGCTTTGCTTAGAACTGGGTGCGGCGGGCGTTCATATTGGTGGTGGTGACGGGGATATTGCAGCGGCCAAAGCTGAGATTGGCTCAGGTAAAATTTTAGGGGTTTCCTGTTACGGCGACTTTACTCGAGCTCAGAAAGCTGCCGAGCTTGGTGCAGATTACGTCGCCTTTGGTGCATGTTTTCAATCCAACACCAAACCAAATGCCCCTCGCGCAGAACTTAATTTGTTTGAACTGGCCAAAACTTTACATATCCCTTGTGTTGCCATTGGTGGCATTACACTAGAAAATGTTGGTAGTGTCGTTACCGCAGGCGCTAATGCCGTTGCGGTGATTGGCGAATTATTTAATCGAGACATTCAAGAAATCGCGCTCTGCGCAAAACAATTTTCATCATTTTTTTAAGCCACTGAGCATATTCATCATGACATCACGCAATCAACAACTTTTTGAAAAATCACAAAAACTCATACCTGGTGGCGTTAACTCACCAGTCCGTGCATTCCGCTCTGTAGGGGGTACGCCAGTATTTTTTAAACGTGGCCTAGGCTCAAAATTATGGGATGAGGATGGCAAAGAATATATTGATTACGTTGGTTCATGGGGTCCGATGATTTTAGGACACGCCCATCCTGAGGTCATTAAAACCGTTCAAGAAGTTGCCGCAAATAGCCTTTCTTTTGGGGCTCCTACCGCACGAGAATTAGATATGGCGGAAATGGTGAGCAAAATTGTACCAAGCATGGAGCAACTTCGTTTGGTGAGCTCGGGCACAGAAGCGACCATGAGCGCAATTCGTCTTGCTCGAGGTTTTACAGGTCGTAGCAAAATTCTTAAGTTCGAAGGCTGTTATCACGGTCACGCAGATGCCTTATTAGTCAAAGCAGGCTCTGGCTTGCTCACTTTTGGCACTCCAAGCTCAGCTGGTGTGCCGCCTGAAGTGGCTGCACATACACTGACCCTCAGCTATAACGATACTGCAAGCTTCGAACAAATATTTGAAGAGATTGGCAACGAAATTGCTTGTGTCATTGTGGAGCCAGTTGCTGGCAATATGAATCTGATTACACCAAGCAAAGGCTTCTTGGAGGCTCTCCGCGCCAAATGTACAAAACATGGTGCAGTGTTAATTTTTGATGAGGTGATGACCGGTTTCCGTGTGGCATTAGGCGGCGCGCAAGCCTTCTACAACATCAAGCCTGACCTCACGACTTTAGGTAAGATTATCGGTGGCGGCCTGCCAGTGGGCGCCTTTGGTGGCAGAGCAGACATTATGCAATGCTTAGCACCTGTAGGTCCTGTGTATCAAGCAGGCACGTTGTCAGGCAATCCTGTTGCGGTAGCAGCGGGGATGAAAACCTTGGAATTAATTCAAGCGCCAGGCTTCCATGAAAAACTTGCTTCTAGCGCAAAACGCTTAGTGGAAGGGCTCAGCGCAGCTGCAAAAGAAGAAGGAATCGCCTTCAGTGCCCAATCAGTAGGCGGAATGATTGGGGTTTACTTTAGCGAAAAAGCACCAACGAGTTTCGATGAAGTCATGAAGTCGAATAAAGAATCGTTTAATTACTTCTTCCATGCCATGCTTGTAGAGGGCTTTTACTTTGCCCCGTCAGCATTTGAGGCGGGTTTTGTCTCAGCAGCGCACTCTGATGCGGACATCGATGCAACGATTGCAGCGGCGAAAAAAGTTTTTTCTAGAATGAAAACTTCAAAATAAACCTTAAAGCACCTACAAAAGCTAAGCCTTACATGCACATAGAGGTTGAAGCAGAGCGTTAATGTATATAGAATTACAAGGTTTCACCGCGAAATATGTCACTTATTTTTAAGTTAATGGGGCTGACATATCAACGATGCGGATTAATTTACATTTTCCCGTGTGCTGATTTTTCTGAATATATTTTAGAAGAAACTAAGCAATGACGGGGTTAGCGGACACCAAAACCCTCGATTTGGTGTCCGTTTTTATCAGTACTGACGAGGGATAGGAAATGGGCAGCGGAATGCCAGAGCAGCAAGGTTTATATAGTCCATCTAACGAGCGCGATGCCTGTGGTCTTGGTTTTGTTGCGCACATTAAAGGCAAAAAGAGCCATCAAATCGTGCAGCAAGGTTTGCAAATTCTCGCAAACTTAACCCACCGTGGTGCGACTGGTTACGACCCAAAACTGGGGGATGGTGCCGGGATCTTGATTCAAATGCCAGATGCGTTTATGCGCAAAGAGGCGACTAAGCTTGGCATTAACCTCCCTGCTCTTGGTAGTTATGCTTGCGGTACTGCATTCCTTCCTCAAACCAAAAACGGTCGTGAAGCGTGCGAGTCTATTGTGGCCCGTATCATCCATGAAGAAGCACAAATATTATTAGGATGGCGCGATGTTCCTCGCGACAACACAAACATCGCACAAGCAGCAAAAGATGTTGAGCCTGTGATGCGTCAAGTATTCATTGGTCGCGGTGAGAAGGTTGCCGACCAAAATGCTTTTGAACGGAAATTGTTTGTGATTCGTAAGCGCATCGAACATGAAGTGCGAGCACTCAAATTAGAAGATTCCGCAGAATTCTATTTTCCATCTTTGTCATCCAAAACAATCATTTATAAAGGCATGTTGCTTGCTAATGAAGTGGGTGTTTATTACAAAGACTTGCAAGATGAAGACATGGTTTCGGCGTTGGCGCTCGTGCACCAACGCTTCTCAACAAACACTTTCCCAAAATGGGATCTTGCACATCCATTCCGCATGATTGCACACAACGGTGAAATCAACACCGTACAGGGCAACATTAACTGGATGGCAGCACGTCACGAATCAATGCGTTCAGCATTGATGGGCGAAGATTTAGAAAAATTATGGCCACTTATTGTAGAAGGCCAGTCTGACTCTGCTGCATTTGATAATGCGCTTGAGTTGTTGGTTGCCGGTGGCTACTCATTGCCACACGCGATGATGATGCTCATTCCTGAAGCATGGTCTAACGAAAGCGCAAGCAAGCTTATGGACGATGACCGTCGTGCTTTCTACGAATATCACGCAGCATTAATGGAGCCATGGGATGGTCCAGCCGCTGTCGCATTTACGGACGGCACCACGATTGGTGCAACACTCGACCGAAATGGTTTACGTCCAGCACGTTACCTATTAACAGATGACGACCATGTGATGATGGCTTCTGAGATGGGTGTGCTGACATTCCCAGAAGAAAAAATCATCAAAAAATGGCGCTTGCAACCAGGAAAAATGTTGCTAATTAATCTTGATGAAGGTCGCATCATTGATGATGCGGACATTAAGAAGAGTCTTGCTTCTGAAAAACCATACAAAGCTTGGATTGAAAAATCTCGTTATTCATTAGCAGACCTTCCAAAAGTCGAAGCAAAACCAGTAATGGCGGCAAGCTTGCTAGACACACAACAAGCATTCGGCTACACACAAGAAGATATCAAGTTCGTCATGCAGCCAATGATTGCAAATGGCGAAGAAGCCTCTGGCTCAATGGGCAACGACAGTGCGTTGTCAGTCCTATCTAACAAACCAAAAGTCCTTTATCACTACTTCAAACAGCTATTTGCACAGGTCACGAACCCTCCCATTGACCCGATTCGTGAAGAACTGGTCATGTCATTGGTGACCTTCATTGGTCCAAAACCGAATCTACTTGGGATCGATGAAACCAACCCACCGATGCGTTTAGAAGCCAGCCAGCCTGTGCTCAAGCTTGATGAGTTGGAACAGCTCAAGGCCATCGACAAATTAACCCAAAACCAATACCGTGCATTGACATTGGATATCACCTATCCAGTCGCACAAGGTAAAGCGGGCATGGCTGCGGCCGTTGACGCGCTATGCGCAGCAGCAAGCAAAGCCGTTCACGATGGCATTAATCTATTAATTCTTTCAGACCGCGCTATCAGCAAAGATCGCTTAGCAATCCCAGCCCTGTTAGCAACTTCAGCAACTCACCAATCATTGGTGCGTGCGGGTTTAAGAACAAGCACTGGTTTAGTAGTTGATACTGGTTCTGCACGTGAAGTGCATCATTTCGCATTGCTTGGCGGTTACGGTGCAGAAGCTGTCTGTCCTTGGCTCGCATTCCAGTCAATTGCAGCGATGGTAGAAGGTGATACTTATGAAGCCAATAAAAACTTTATTAAAGCAATCAGCAAAGGCTTGCATAAGGTCATGTCTAAGATGGGTATTTCAACTTACCAATCTTACTGTGGTGCACAAATCTTTGAAGCGATTGGCTTAAATACCCCGTTCATTGAGAAATACTTCACTGGCACAGCAACTCACATTGAAGGCATTGGGTTGGAAGAGGTTTCAACAGAAAGCTTCAATCTTCATACAGCGGCTTTTGGTAATGACCCTGTACTTGCAAACGCGCTTGATGCTGGCGGTGAATACGCTTACCGTGTTCGAGGTGAAGAGCACATGTGGACCCCAGATTCGATTGCAAAACTACAACATGCAACGCGGACTGGTGAAGCAAGTACATACAAAGAATATGCAAAACTGATTAACGATCAAAGCCGTCGTCACATGACCCTCCGCAGCTTATTCGAGATCAAATCTGCTGGCGCGCCTGTGCCATTAGAAGAGGTTGAATCAGCAAAAGAGATCGTGAAACGCTTTGCGACTGGCGCGATGTCTTTAGGTTCTATTTCAACGGAAGCGCATGCCACATTGGCGATTGCGATGAACCGTATCGGTGGCAAATCGAACACCGGCGAAGGCGGCGAAGATCCTAAACGTTTCATCCCTGTAGCAAAAGCGAGTTCAATGGCTGAGGTCATTGGCGCAAGCTTGATTGAGAGAGATACTCCGCTCCAAGCAGGCGACTCAATGCGCTCAAAAATTAAGCAGGTTGCTTCTGGCCGTTTCGGTGTGACTGCTGAGTACCTAGCAAATGCTGACCAAATCCAAATCAAAATGGCGCAGGGTGCAAAACCTGGTGAAGGCGGTCAGTTACCAGGCCATAAGGTGAGCCCTTATATTGCTAAGTTGCGTTTCTCAGTGCCTGGCGTTGGATTAATCTCACCGCCACCACACCATGATATCTACTCGATTGAAGATTTGGCGCAGTTGATTCACGATTTGAAGAACGCGAATCCAAAAGCTGATATCTCTGTGAAATTGGTTTCTGAAACGGGCATTGGTACCGTTGCAGCAGGTGTAGCAAAAGCAAAATCAGACCACATCGTTGTGGCTGGTCATGACGGCGGCACTGGCGCATCTCCAATTTCATCAATCAAGCATGCGGGTACACCGTGGGAGCTTGGTCTTGCTGAAACACAGCAAACTCTTGTGCTTAACCAATTGCGTGGTCGCGTGATCTTGCAAGTTGACGGTCAAATGAAAACCGGTCGCGACGTATTGATTGGCGCACTATTAGGTGCCGATGAGTTCGGTTTCGCAACTGCGCCGCTCGTCGTTGAGGGCTGCATCATGATGCGTAAGTGCCATCTCAATACTTGCCCAGTTGGTGTCGCAACACAAGATCCTGAACTACGTAAACGCTTCACTGGCCAACCTGAGCACGTGGTGAATTACTTCTTCTTCATTGCTGAAGAGGTGCGTGAGTTAATGGCTGGCATGGGTATACGTAAATTTAACGATTTAATCGGCCGTGCTGATTTGCTCGATATGCAAAAGGGTATCGACCATTGGAAGCTAGTGGGTCTTGATTTCAGCAAAGTATTCCATCAACCAAAAGTGGACCAATCTGTTTCATTGTTTAACAATGATGTACAAGACCACGGCTTGAAAAATGCGCTTGATAATCAATTGATTGCACTTGCAAAACCAGCCTTAGAAAAAGGCGAAAAAGTCACCATTGATTTGCCAATTACTAATACAAACCGCACTTGCGGCACCATGCTGTCTAACCAAGTTGCAACACGTTATGGCAATGCTGGTTTACCTAATGACACCATCAGCATCAAACTGAAGGGCACCGCAGGTCAAAGCTTTGCGGCGTTCCTCGCACACGGCATCAGCATCGAGCTCACGGGCGAGGGCAATGACTACGTGGGTAAAGGCTTGTGTGGTGGTCGCGTCGTGATCAAACCACCTGTCGCATTCCGTGGAATTGCCCATGAGAACGTCATTGTAGGGAACACCGTGATGTTTGGTGCAACCTCAGGTGAGAGCTACTTCCGCGGTGTTGCGGGTGAGCGCTTCTGTGTACGTAACTCTGGCGCAAGTGCAGTGGTTGAAGGCGTTGGTAATCACGGTTGTGAGTACATGACAGGCGGTACCGTTGTGGTACTCGGACAAACCGGCCTTAACTTCGCTGCCGGTATGTCTGGCGGCGTTGCTTATGTATACGACGAAGATGGTACTTTTAACAAGCGTTGCAACATGGCCATGGTTTCACTTGAAAAAGTAGAGGCGGCCTCAAACTTTACTGAAGATAGTATCAACCACTTGAACCAAGCAGATGAAACAACGCTCCTAACATTAATAGACAATCACATTGCTTACACAGGCAGTGAGCGTGCTCAATCAATTCGTGCTGATTGGGAAAATGCGAGAAGTAAATTTGTGAAAGTCATGCCAAATGAATACAAACGCGCGCTTAAAGAGCTCGCTGCTGCCAAAAAGGAGGCTGCATAATCATGGGTAAAGTTACCGGCTTTATGGAATTTGAGCGTCTCTCAGAGGCTAATCTACCAGTCACCGATCGCGTTAAGAACTACAAGGAATTTGTTCTTCATTTAACTGACGAACAGGCGAAGGTTCAAGGTGCAAGATGCATGGACTGCGGCATTCCTTTCTGCACCTCTGGTTGTCCAATCAACAACATCATCCCTGATTGGAACGATTTGGTTTACCAACAAGATTGGCGCGCAGCTATCGATGTGTTGCACTCAACCAACAACTTCCCAGAGTTTACTGGTCGTATCTGCCCAGCACCTTGTGAGGCTGCATGTACGCTCAATATTAATGATGATGCTGTAGGTATTAAGTCTATCGAACACGCAATCATAGATAAGGCTTGGGAAAATAACTGGGTGGTGCCACAACCTCCAGCACAAAAGACTGGTAAGAAAATCGCGATCGTTGGTTCAGGACCTGCTGGCATGGCTGCAGCACAACAACTCGCACGTGCAGGACACCACGTGGTGGTGTTCGAAAAGGAAACACGCGTAGGTGGTTTACTTCGTTACGGCATCCCTGACTTTAAGTTTGAGAAAAGCCATATCGACCGCCGCGTGAAGCAGATGGAGGCAGAAGGCGTTGAGTTCAGAGTCAATCATATTGTTGGCGAGAATGTCAGTGCTGAAGACTTAAGCAAAGACTTTGATGCCGTTATTCTAGCCGGGGGGGCTGAGAATCCTCGAGATTTACCAGTGCCAGGTCGTGAGCTTGATGGTGTACATTTTGCGATGGATTTCCTACGCCCGCAAAACAAAGTAGTCGCAGGCGACAAAGTACCTAACCAAATCATGGCAACTAATAAGCATGTGGTAGTGATTGGTGGTGGTGATACAGGTTCTGACTGTGTGGGTACCTCCAACCGCCATGGCGCTGTGTCAATTACGCAATTTGAGGTGATGCCACAACCACCAGAGAAGGAAAACAAGAACCTCGTATGGCCAAACTGGCCGCTTAAACTTCGCACCTCAAGCTCTCACGAAGAGGGCTGTGAACGTGATTGGTCGATCACCACCAAGGAACTGATTGGTGAAAATGGCAAAGTGACTGCACTTAAAGGCGCTAAGGTTGAGTGGAAGGACGGCAAGATGGTTGAAGTGCCAGGCTCTGAATTCACGATTAAAGCTGACTTGGTATTGCTTGCGATGGGCTTCGTTAGCCCAATGCAAAAGGTACTCGATGCGTTTGGTGTTGAAAAAGATGCGCGTGGCAATGCAAAAGCGACAACCGATGGTGTGGGTTGCTATACGACCTCAAAAGCTAAAGTGTTTGCAGCGGGTGATATGCGCCGTGGCCAATCACTTGTGGTTTGGGCAATACGTGAAGGCCGTCAATGTGCTCGTGCGGTTGATGAGTTCCTCATGGGCTCTTCAAATTTACCACGCTAAATTAGCGTAAGAGAAAAGGGTGCTAAAGCACCCTTTTTTCATGAATGAATTTCTTTGATAGATATAAAAATGACGACACTAAAAAACGATACCTTCCTTAGAGCCCTGATGCGCGAGCCAACGGAGTACACCCCGGTTTGGATGATGCGCCAAGCTGGCCGCTACTTACCGGAGTATCGAGAAAGTCGTAAAACAGCAGGTAGCTTTTTACAGCTTTGTAAGAGCCCTGACTTCGCAACAGAGGTCACCATCCAGCCACTAGATCGCTATCCATTATTGGACGCTTCTATTCTATTTTCAGACATCTTGACTGTGCCTGATGCAATGGGTTTGGGGCTTTACTTTGAAGAAGGCGAAGGCCCAAAATTTGAGCGAACACTACAACAAGAGGCGGACATCCTTAAGCTTGAAGTACCAGACATGTCAAAGCTGCAGTATGTGTTCGATGCGGTTGGCCAAATACGCAAGACATTAGACGGTCGCGTGCCACTAATTGGCTTCTCTGGCAGTCCATGGACACTTGCCACCTATATGGTCGAAGGTAAAGGCGGCACAGACTTCTTAACGATTAAGAAGATGGCCTATGCGCGTCCTGAACTATTGCATCACATCCTCGAGATAACTGCGAAAACGGTGATTTTATATCTCAATGCCCAAATTGCAGCGGGTGCACAGGCCGTGATGATTTTTGATTCATGGGGCGGGGCACTTTCTCACAACGCCTACCAAGAATTCTCGCTCGCTTATATGCAAAAAATTGTGAATGGACTCACCAAAACATCTGAGGGCAAAAAGGTACCAAGCATTGTCTTTACCAAAGGCGGCGCGCTTTGGTTAGAAGCCCAAGCAGCTATTGGTGCTGATGCACTAGGTTTAGATTGGACAGTTAACATTGGTGAAGCAAGAAATCGTGTTGGGAATCAGGTCGCCCTTCAAGGCAACATGGATCCTGCTATTTTACTCTCAACCCCTGAGGCCATTGAAAAAGAAGTCGCAACAATCTTAGCGAGCTATGGTAAGGGGCATGGTCACGTTTTCAACCTTGGTCATGGCATCACGCAGTGGACACCCCCAGATAACGCGGCGGCATTCTTATCAGCGGTAAGAAAGCACAGCCAACAGTACCACCAATCCTAAATTTGCAACTGCGATTAAGCCTAGAACTCCATCGGGTCTACGTCAACACTCCAGCGGACCTTCGGCGATAATTTACTTGCACGTAATTGTGGCGTAAGCCCTGCGAGCAGTTTCTGTAGAGCACCACGTTGTGTGGCTTGCATTAGGATTTGTCCTCGCTCCATGCCTTTAAGTTTTTCCATTTGCGCACGCATAGGATCATAGGTCAAGACCTGCTGACTCAACCCACGCGCCATCTCAAATGCAAAATTTAGGAACGCCTCAACATCTCGATAACTCCCCGACTCTGCACGCAATAATGCTAAATAACAGAAGGGTGGCAACTGCGCCATCTCACGTTCCTGTAGTAAAGTTTGCGCATAAGCTGGATAGTCTTGGCTTCGCAATGCGTTAAACAAATGATGGTTTGGGAACGCTGTTTGGATGAGTACCTCACCAGCCTTCTCAGCCCGACCCGCGCGTCCAGAAACCTGCATCAACTGGGAAAACAAGCGCTCAACCGCCCTAAAGTCTGGACTAAATAATGCGCTGTCAGTATCGATTACCCCAACCAAGGTGAGGTTGGGGAAGTCATGACCCTTCGCTAACATCTGGGTGCCAATTAAAATGTCAATCTCATTCGCATTTACGGCAGTCAAAATGTCGTTAAGTGATTCTTTACGACTTGTACTATCTCGATCGACACGTTGAATCTTAGCAGTAGGGAATAATTGCTTCAGGGTCTCCTCTAGCCGCTGGGTGCCCTGTCCCGTAGGGTGCAAGTCAGCGTTGCCACAGCTTGGACACTGACGCACTATTTTTTGCTCATGACCACAATGGTGGCATCGTAGACGGCCTTGCTTTAGGTGCACCACCAAACGACTACTACAACGCATGCAGGGAGCAATCCAGTGACAAGCATTGCATAGCAATACTGGGGAGTAGCCACGTCGATTAATAAATAACAGACTCTGTTCACCCCGCTCTAAACGTTCATGCATTGCATTGATGAGCACAGAGGTGAAGCCATTGCTACTCTCTAGTTTCGTGGTATCAATACAGCGGATATTGGGAAGGGCAGACTGCGATACGGCACGATGGTTTAAACTGAGTAGTCGATACTTACCAGTTTGCGCGTTCTGCCAGGTTTCGAGTGCTGGGGTAGCACTACCCATCACGATAGGCACCTTTTTACGTTGCGCCCTGACCATGGCGACGTCACGCGCATGGTAGCGCATGCTGTCCTGCTGCTTATAGGAACCGTCATGCTCCTCATCGACTAAAACAACTTTTAAATTGGGGATCGGTGTGAACACCGCCAGACGCGTACCGATAATGATACGAGCCTGACCAGACTGTGCTAATCGCCAATTTTGTAAGCGCTCACTATCAGTTAAATTGCTGTGCAATGAGATGAGAGGAAAATGTGGAAGGCGGTTTCTAAAACGCGCCTCTAACTGTGGCGTGAGATTAATTTCTGGTACAAGGACCAGCGCCTGAGCATCTGGTTCGGCCAAGACTTGCTGAATAATCTGCATATAAACTTCTGTCTTACCACTCCCCGTAATGCCGTGAAGTAAGAATGGCTTGAACTGGTTGGCACTCTCTACCACTTGATTAACAGCATGCGTTTGTTCTTCGTTGAGCACAGGCGGAGGAACTGGTTCGTGACTTGATTTAAAGCCAACTAAGATTTGCTCGGCAGTGATCCAGTCTTTTTCTCGAAAAACCTCGATTGCTGTCCGCCAGCTAGGGGAAATTTTTTTGAGCACGGACTCGGCTAATGCACCATCCCTTAACGCTAAAAAAATCTTTCGTTGCACCACCTGTCGGGCAGGAATTTCGTCGATGCTCACCTTCGAACCTTGAATGCTCAGTGCATATACAAACTGCTTTCTAGAAACAGCCGGTTCAATTTGTCTAAGCCTAGTTGGTAAGCTGGCAAGTAGTGCCTGCCCAAATGGGTACTGATAGTAATCCGCACAGAATCTCAATAGCCCGAAGGTATCTGCATCGAGTGTCGGTTCACCATCAAAAACCTGGATGACCGACTTTAGCTTCTCAACAGCAAACTCGCTTTTATCAGAAATGCCCACCACAACACCTACGACCTTACGCGAACCAAAAGGCACGACCACTCGCTGACCAATTTGGACGTTATTTCCAGCATCGAGATAATCGAAAAGTCGTTCTAGTGGAACGTCTAGGGCAATTTGAAGAATATTTTTTTGCATTAACGCTAGCTAAAATCGAATAGGTGATGAGCGCAAGCACTCAATGAGTTAAAATACATCTTTTATACCTCTTAGATATTCTGCCTTGAAAGCACATCTTACCGAATTACTTGCCGAAGCTACAAAAAGCTTAACGAAAAACGCTATTTTTGATGCGTCTCATTTATCGATTCAGCTTGAGCGCCCAAAAAATAAAGACCACGGCGACTTCTCAACAAATTTAGCTATGCTACTTGCAAAACCACTTCGCCAAAATCCACGCGCGATTGCAGAAAGCTTAATCCAAGCACTGCCTAAATCTACCTTCATTGAGAAGGTTGAGATCGCTGGCGCAGGCTTTATCAACTTCTATCTTAGTGCAAATGCTAAACAAGCCGTGATCAGCTTAATTGCAGCACAAGGCGAAAAGTTTGGTCACAATACCATCGGCCAGAATCGCAAAGTTCAGGTGGAGTTTGTTTCAGCAAACCCAACCGGCCCACTCCACGTCGGCCATGGGCGAGGCGCAGCGGTTGGTGATTGCTTGGCTCGCTTGCTTGACGCTAATGGCTGGGCAGTAACACGTGAATTTTACTACAACGACGCTGGCGCACAGATTGATAATCTTACACATTCAGTTCAACTTCGTTGTCGCGGCGTCACACCAGACGATCCACTTTGGCCAGAAGCTGGCTACCGTGGCGATTATATTGCTGACGTTGCGAAAGCTTACCTTAATAAAGAAACGGTCATAGCTGACGATATGTCGGTGACTGCCACTGGTGACGTAGAAGATACAGAATCTATTCGCGCGTTCTCGGTAGCTTATCTTCGTCACGAGCAGGATCTAGATTTAAAAGCCTTCAAAATTAAATTCGATGTATTTGCACTTGAATCTGCTCTTTACACCGATGGTAAGGTTGAAAATACTGTCCAGAGTTTAATTGCGAGTGGCCATACCTACGAGCAAGATGACGCGCTTTGGCTTCGTACCACCGACTTCGGTGATGACAAAGATCGCGTCATGCGCAAAACAGATGGAGGCTACACTTACTTCGTTCCTGACGTAGCTTACCATGTAGACAAGTGGAATCGTGGTTTTGACCGTGTCATCAACGAGCAGGGTGCTGACCACCACAGCACAATCACTCGTGTTCGGGCCGGGTTACAGGCATTAAACGTTGGCATCCCTAAAGGCTGGCCAGATTACGTATTACACCAGATGGTCACTGTCATGCGCGGTGGGGAAGAGGTGAAACTATCAAAACGCGCGGGTAGTTATGTCACGCTTCGCGACTTAATCGAGGAGGTTGGCTGTGATGCAACACGCTACTTCTTAGCTGCGCGGCGCGCGGACTCACAACTCATCTTTGATGTCGATTTAGCGCGCGCACAAACCAACGACAATCCTGTTTACTATATCCAATACGCGCATGCACGTATTTGCAGTGTACTAGCCCAGTGGGGCGGCGATGCAACGAGCCTACCAACGGTCAATCTTACCCCACTAAGCAGCACTCATGACGCAGCGCTCATGCAGCGTCTGAGCGAATTCCCAGAGGTAGTAGAGAACGCAGCCAATGATTTGGCACCACACACTATTGCGAACTACCTAAAAGACTTGGCGAGCGACCTACACAGCTTCTACAATGAACATAAAATCTTAGTGGAGGACGAAACCACCAAGTTAGCACGCCTTGCTTTAATAAGTGCAACACAGCAAGTCTTAAAAAATGGTCTACAATTATTAGGTGTTAGCGCGCCGAATAAGATGTAAGGATTTTTGATTCAAACAAGTTATTCACTGGATATCAATATGAGCAGAGACTACAAACCAGCACCCCCAAAACCTGAAAAAAACCCCAACCCATTTTTAAATGGGTTAATCGTAGGTTTACTCTTTGGTGTTGCCATCGCTGTTGGATTTACGATCTATATCAAGGGTGGTGAAAGCCCTTTTAGTGCGAAAACTCAACCCGTAACTCCTATTGAGTCTAGCAAGCCAATCGAAACTAAAAAAGATGCCAAGGCAGAAGACGCGCCAACAAAGGATCGCTTCGAATACTACAATATCTTGCCTGGCAACGAATCTAAAGTCACTGAACAAGAAATTAAGCAGTTAGAAAATAATGCCGAAGCAAAGGAAACATACTTCCTTCAGGTAGGGGCGTTTAAGACAGAACAAGAAGCCGACAACGTCAAGGCGAAGTTAGCGCTTCTTGGACTAGAAGCAATCATCCAAACAGCAACGACACCTGACCATGGGGTATTGCATCGTGTACGTGTTGGTCCCTATGAAGATCCATCACAGCTCACCAAAACAAAAAGCGACCTCATTGAAAATGGTTTCAAGCCCGATTTAATTAAGGTGAATACAAGCTCCAACCAATAGACTCTGATCGCAAATCATCGCGATACGTTATTAACCACTTGATATGCAAATTTTAGAGATTAATTAAGGACATAAAAATGAAGAAATTGCTTACTGCATTGATGCTATTAATTTCCACAACGGTGATGGCAGACGCGCCACAAAATGGCAATGAATTTACACAAACAGCGCAAATCATTCCAACCGAGAATCCTTCAAAAATAGAAGTCACAGAGTTATTCTGGTACGGCTGCCCACACTGCTACGCACTAGAACCACAGCTAGCAGCTTGGGTTAAATCGCTCCCTAAAGATGTGACCTTCAAGCGCGTACCTGGCTTACCACGTTCTGATTGGGCACCGATGGCTAAGGCTTACTACGTAATGGAGAGCCTAGGTTTATCTGAGAAATTACATAGCAAACTATTTGACGCATTACATAAGCAAAAAGCTTTCTTACCTAATGATGAAAAAGCAACCATTGACTGGATTACAAAAGAAAGTGGCCTAGATCGTAAAAAGGTGGAGACGGAATTCAACTCATTCTCACTCAACACTAAGCTCAACCAAGCGGCACAAATCTTCCGTGCCTCAGGTGCAACAGGTGTGCCGACCCTTATCATTGATGGCAAGTACATCACCTCAGTAACGATGGCTGGCGGCAGTCAGGAAGTGTTCAATGTTGCGAACTACATTATCGAAAACATTCGCAAAGATAAAGCTGCTAAAAAATAAATAAAGACGCCATCAAGTGTGTCCACTTAAAGTTTTTATCACCGGCGCCTCAAGTGGAATAGGGCAAGCTCTCGCTCAGCACTATGCCAAAGAAGGCGCCATCATTGGCCTCGTCGCACGACGCAAGAACCTACTCAGTAATCTTCAAGACTCACTCCTAACCCAAACTGTCACTTACGCGCTTGATGTTCGAGATGCTAACGCACTCAAAGAAGCTGCAGATGACTTTGTTGCACGGTTCGGTGCCCCAGATATTGTCATCGCTAATGCAGGTGTCAGCGCTGGCACGCTCACGGAAAAAAGAGACGATATCAACACCTTCAAAGGAGTGATCGATATCAACCTACTCGGCATGGTGCAGACGTTTCAGCCCTTCATAAGATCGATGAAAGAGGCAGGCAAAGGCAGTTTAGTTGGAATTGCCAGCGTAGCTGGGATCAGAGGCTTACCAGGCGCTGGTGCTTATAGCGCATCAAAAGCCGCAGTGATTGCCTACCTGGAAAGTCTCAGAGTAGAGCTCAGCCTTGATGGAGTAAACGTCACCACCATCGCCCCAGGCTACATTAAAACGCCGATGACCGATATCAATCATTACGGAATGCCATTTCTCATGGCACCAGACGTCGCAGCCAAGAAATTCGCCGTGGCCATTGCAAAGAAAAAACGATTTATCGTCATTCCGTGGCAGATGAGCTGGCTTGCCAAGGTGATGCGCCTCGCACCCCCATGGCTTTGGGACATCATGATGAAACATGCACCCCGTAAAGCTCATGCAAACTGGGATTGGCTGTAATGTCTAATCTCTCCATCCACAGCATCCAGTTCACCATAGAAATCGTCGCCACTTTTGCTTTTGCATTATCTGGTCTCATTGCAGGAATAAGAAAACAAATGGACGTGGTTGGCTTATGCATTGTGAGCGGAGTATCTGCGTTTGGCGGGGGAACACTTCGAGACATTTTGCTCGATAGGCGTCCGTTCTTTTGGGTGAGTCATTCACTTTGGTTATGGGCGTTGATAGCGACCTGTCTGTTTGCAATGTTTTTCATGCGCGAACGTCACATCGAACTGACTGAAAAAGCGATTCAGATTCCAGACGCTCTAGGCCTTGGCTTATTTACAGCCCTGGGAACACAAATCGCTTTGGAACTTGGAATGCCGCGAACCGTTTCAGCACTGATGGGGATGATGACCGCAGTGTTTGGTGGTGTGATTAGGGATGTTTGCTGTAACGAGATTCCTAAAGCTTTTAGTGATCACCAACCCTATGCAGTACTTGCCTTTCTGGGGAGCTGGTTGCTCATCGCGCTTACGATGCTTAAATTACCCGAGGAGCTGATATTATTCCTATCAGCTACCTTCACCACCATATTAAGACTCCTAGCGATTCAATTCAAATGGCATTTACCAAGCCAAAGAATCACTAAGCCCTAGTGACTAGTTTCGCGTTTTCTCCAGAGTTCAAGGTACTCGTCTGACTGATTAAGCAGGTCTTCGTTCATCTCTTCAAACTCGTTTTCTGGCGGCATGTCAGCCTCTTTAGAAATGGCGGTATAGCCCAAACCCAATTTGCCGCCCTCAACTTTGAATCCGACAAACTCTAGGATTGTTGGGAACATATCAAAGTGCAACACTTGCTCACGATTCTTAACCGCTGGTTTGGAAGAAATGAGTTCGTTAAATACGTGTCGCTCTTTGACCTTTTCAAGCTTGTCGTAAACCGGATTTTCCATCGCTAGATGGTCGCCCAAAATCACCACGTTAGTGTCTTTAAAGTATTTGTTCTGCTTCATAAACACTAAAAGCTCAGCAATCTGATTGGAGGTACACTCCACAATCCCATTAAAGTCCTTAATCCCATGCGCTTTACAGTATTTAGAGAAATGACCGTCTGGACCATGCGTATCGATGGTATTAAACGTCAAATTAAACGGCTGATTTTGAGCATGTAGCTTAACAAGCTTTGCCTTAACAAGGGTCAAAAGGTCATCATCGTAGAGTCCCCAAAAGTTCATGTCTTTCGCAGTTCTATTTCCTTTTAGTTCTTCTCGGCCGTAAACCTCATCATAATGATGATCTTGGAAAAACTTACCCTTGCCAGAGAACGCAAGAGCATCCCCAGCCATATACACATTGTAGTATCCAGCATCATGCAAAATATCACCTAAACAAACGGCATTAGGTAGGAATGATTTGATGTTCTCACCTTGGTTATTGCCATCATACAAACTCACACTTTTTAGTGGCAATCCACACTGGGTTGAAGTGATACCTGCAATCGTCCAGCCCGTCCCAGGCGCCTGTTGGAACCGTCCAAAACTGACGCCATTAAAATGTTCGAGACTTTCGACAAGATTCTTACCAAAAATCTTAGGATCTTTATAGGTGTCCTCTAAGCTCTCCACGTAGATGAGCACCAGATTCTTAGGCTTGACCGCCTCCACCTTCACCTTGGCCGGATAAACGTAATGTGCTGCAAAATAGTCCTTACCAAATTGATTATGTACAAATGCCGTGACTGAGAACTGCACACAGAAATAGGTCGCAGAAGCGATTAGGGCATAGAGAGGAGCGCGGTGGTTGATAAACCAATAGAACACCTTCACGATGTGCAGGTTAGCTAGGCGTGCTGGTTTGGTGAGCCAGTGAGTGGAGCCATGTGTCAGAAAAAGTGCTAAAGAGGACTCAATTAATACCAATAGCAAGGAGGCAACTGCGGGTAATGCGATGCACCACTTCAAGAAACTCTTGATGAGTGCAGTATCAGTGTCGACTAATCCATCCATGCCAAATTGTGCATGATAGAGGACCTGCTCAAGCGATGGCTCCCCAAAATTATCTGCAATCCAATAGGCGATTGCAGTGAGAAAGAACGCAAGTAAGTAGGTAAGGAGCCGAATTAGCGCACGTAGCTGATGACGATGGCGATTATGTATTTGTTGGATACGCGTCAGCATCTGAAACCCCTTACTAAAGCGTTATTCAACGGTCACAGATTTAGCAAGATTACGTGGTTTGTCTACGTCCGTTCCTTTAAGCAAGGCTGCATGATAGGCCAATATCTGAACAGGAATCGTGTGAAGGATTGGAGACAGCACACCTACATGGCGTGGTGTACGAATAACGTGAACACCTTCACTCTCCGCAAAATGACTGTCAGCATCAGCAAATACAAAGAGCTGACCACCTCGTGCTGCAACCTCTTGCATGTTAGACTTCACTTTTTCAAGCAGTGCATCATTCGGTGCAATCACAACGATAGGCATATCGCTATCTACAAGCGCCAATGGGCCATGTTTGAGTTCCCCAGCAGGATAAGCCTCAGCATGAATGTATGAGATCTCCTTGAGCTTTAGCGCGCCCTCTAGGGCGATTGGATAATGGATGCCTCGACCCAAAAATAAGGCGTGCTGTTTGTTTGCAAATGCTTTTGCCCACTCACGAATTTGAGGCTCTAGGTTCAGGGCATGCTGCACGCTCACCGCTAACTGACGAAGCGCGTTAAGGTATTGATGCTCTTGCGTCCTATTGAGAAGACCACGCTGCTTTGAGAGTGTCGCCGCCAAGGTAAAGAGGGCTACTAACTGTGTCGTAAATGCCTTGGTCGATGCCACGCCAATTTCAGCGCCTGCACGTGTGTAAAACACAAGAGCGGATGCACGAGGGATGGCGCTTTCCTGCACGTTACAAATAGAGAGAGTCAAGTTCTGTCCAAGTGACTTCGCGTGCTTGAGCGCTTCCATTGTGTCCAGCGTCTCACCAGATTGTGAGATAGTAACAATCAGTTGCTTAGGGTTTGGCACAGATTGACGGTAACGATACTCACTCGCTATCTCAACGCTCGTTGGAAGCTTGGCTATGTCCTCAATCCAATACTTTGCTGTCAAAGCTGCATAGTAACTAGTCCCCGCAGCCAAGATCAAAATGCTATCGGTCTGATTGAAGATTTCCTCTGCCCCGTTACCGAAAAGTGCTGGGGAGAACCTATTGTCATCAATTAGCGCCTCAATGGTGTCTGTTAATGCACGTGGCTGTTCATGGATTTCTTTTTGCATAAAGTGAGCAAAAGGACCGAGCTCCATCGATGCCAAAGATACATCGCTCATATGAACTTTACGTGTCACGGTTTTACCATCTAAGCCAAATACTGTCACACCCTCACGACGAACTTCTGCAACATCACCGTCCTCTAAATACATCACCTTACGAGTGACAGAAAGTACTGCTGAAACATCTGAAGCGATGAAATTCTCACCCTCGCCCAAACCAACAAGGAGGGGACAACCAAAGCGCGCAGTAATCATAGCGTTAGGCTCTTTCACAGAGATTACGCTGATGGCAAATGCACCGGTTAATTCACCCACGGCCTTTTGCGTTGCAGCAAGAAGCGCTAAACCTTGGTTGTGATAGTAGTGGATGAGGTGTGCAATTACCTCAGTGTCAGTCTGTGACTCAAATATATATCCTAATTTTCCTAGGCGATCGCGTTGCTCATCATGATTCTCAATGATGCCGTTATGCACCACAGCAATCTCACCCTTCGATACATGCGGATGCGCATTGCTCTCGGTCACACCGCCATGAGTTGCCCAACGCGTATGCCCAATACCGATTTGCCCACTCAACTGGACCTCGTTTGCCTTGTCGGTCATCGCCGCAACGCGACCAACCGCACGCACCCGCTCAATAGATTGTCCATTGAGCACGGCGATCCCAGCAGAGTCATAACCACGATACTCAAGACGGCTTAAGCCTTCGATCAAGGTTGAGACAATATTCCTATTTGCAATAGCGCCAACGATGCCACACATATATTTCTTTCTAATAACTCTTTAATTTTTTTTAACAGGACGTTTCCAGCTGGCAATACTCTTCTGATCTTTTGCCCTGCAGAAGGTTAGCTGACCCGCAGGTGCGTTCTTGGTAATCGTAGAGCCAGCAGCAATTGTAGCACCTTCGCCAATAATGACAGGGGCAACCAGCTGTGTATCTGAACCAATAAATACGTCATCCTCGATGATGGTTCTATATTTATTCACGCCGTCATAGTTACAGGTAATTGTACCGGCACCAATGTTCACGTTCTTACCGATGGTTGCATCACCCACATAGCTCAGATGATTCACTTTTGAGTTAGCACCTAGATGACTGTTTTTAATCTCAACAAAATTACCAATGTGGGCTCCGTCGTTAATTTGTGCCCCTGGGCGCAATCGTGCATATGGTCCCAACTTGCAATTCGATGCAACAAGCGCATGGTCGATTTGAGTAAAGGCCGCGATCTCGCTGCCCGCACCAATACTGCTATCTTTAATCACACAATAAGGGCCAACCCTCACACCGTCACCTAAGACAACTGCTCCCTCAAAGACACAGCCAACATCAATCTCAACATCCTTACCAATTACTAAGCTGCCGCGCACATCAATCCTGAGTGGATCCATTAAAGTTGCGCCAGCCTGCATAAGCGAATGGGCATAGCGATGCTGGTAAACACGCTCCAGGTTGGCGAGGTCAGCCTTAGAATTAACTCCCTCAACAGAAACCTCATCATGCGTGATCTCCGCGACCACATTAAGACAATCATTGACCGCCATCGCTACGATGTCAGTCAGGTAATACTCACCCTGTGCATTCTGATTACTTAGCTTTGATAACCACGGCTTTAGATATTGATTGTTGACTGCAATAATACCCGTATTGACCTCAGTAATTGATCTTTGATCCTCCGTGGCATCCTTATGCTCAACAATTGATAATATCTTTTTCATGTCGTTTCTGACGATGCGGCCATAGCCCGTAGGATTTGGCTTACTAACCGTTAATAGGCCAATCGTCTCAGTCTTATCGAGTAGTGACAAGCAACTTTGTTTGCTGAGGAGTGGAACATCTCCGAGCAGAATGAGTGTAGTGCCTTCTTCATCTAGATATGGTGCCGCTTGTAAAACCGCATGACCAGTCCCAAGTTGCTCCTTCTGTTCAACCCATTCGATGTCCTCATACGCAAAAGCTTTAGGCACGGCATCACCGCCGTATCCATAAATGACCACCAACTTGCTAGGATTTAGCCCTTTAGCTACATCGATTACGTGAGCCAACAATGCTTTTCCTGCCAGTCGGTGAAGTACTTTGGGTAAGGCAGATTGCATACGTGTGCCTTTACCCGCAGCAAGAATCACGATATTCAGATTTTTTATACTCATAATAGAATGATGGCTTATGATTTTACGTAATGTGTTTCATTGTAATGGAATCAGACCTATATAACAAAAAAGGCAGCCTCAGCTGCCTTTCTATTTTGCTTTTAAAACAATGCTGCTTAGTGAGTTGTTTTACGTAACTTAGCAATCGCTTGCAATTGAGCCAACGCCTCAACCAACTCGCTTTGTGCCAACGCGTAATTGACTTCGCTAGCATTACTCTTCAAGGTTTCTTCGGCAAGGCGTTTAACTTCCAATGCTTTTGCCTCATCTAAGTCATGACCACGAATCGCTGTATCAGCAAGTACGGTCACTAAACCTGGTTGAACCTCAAGAATGCCACCAGAAACAAAGATTAATTGTTCATCCCCTGCTGCTAATTTAATACGTAACGCACCTGGCTTAATAGTTGTAAGCATAGGCGTGTGACGAGGATAAATACCAACCTCACCCATCAGTGCAGGTGCGACAACGAACTCTGCCTCACCTGAAAAGATAGATTCTTCAGCACTGACTACATCGATTTGTATTGTTGTTGCCATATTAGTTACCTATTTGCTTTCTGTCTGTTTAGCTAGTTTTTATAGCAAATTACAGAGTTTTAGCTTTTTCTACAGCCTCTTCAATCGCACCAACCATGTAGAACGCTTGTTCTGGCAAGTGATCGTAGTCACCATTTACAATACCCTTGAAGCCTTTGATTGTGTCTTTCAATGGCACGTACTTACCAGGTGCGCCAGTAAACACTTCAGCTACGTGGAAAGGTTGTGACAAGAAACGTTGGATCTTACGGGCACGGGCAACAGCCAATTTATCTTCTGGTGCTAACTCGTCCATACCAAGAATCGCAATAATGTCGCGCAATTCTTTGTAACGTTGTAGTGTTTGTTGAACGCTACGTGCAACCGTGTAGTGCTCTTCACCAACGATTAATGGATCCAATTGACGAGATGTTGAATCAAGTGGGTCAACCGCTGGGTAAATACCCAATGAAGCGATGTCACGTGACAACACAACTGTTGAGTCCAAATGTTGGAACGTTGTTGCTGGTGATGGATCGGTCAAGTCATCCGCAGGCACGTAAACCGCTTGAATAGAAGTAATAGAACCAACCTTAGTTGATGTAATACGCTCTTGTAAACGGCCCATTTCCTCTGCCAATGTAGGTTGGTAACCTACAGCTGATGGCATACGACCTAGCAACGCTGATACTTCAGTACCAGCCAATGTGTAACGGTAAATGTTATCCACGAAGAACAAGATGTCACGGCCTTCGTCACGGAATTTTTCCGCCATCGTCAAACCTGACAACGCAACACGTAAACGGTTGCCTGGTGGTTCGTTCATTTGACCGAACACCATCGCTACTTTTGATTCAGCCATGTTGTCTAGCTTAATAACGCCAGCTTCTGCCATCTCGTGGTAGAAGTCGTTACCTTCACGAGTACGTTCACCTACACCCGCGAACACTGACAAACCTGAGTGCTCTTTAGCGATGTTGTTAATAAGTTCAAGCATGTTAACTGTTTTACCCACACCAGCACCGCCGAACAGACCAACTTTACCGCCCTTAGCAAACGGACATACCAAGTCAATCACCTTAATACCTGTTTCTAGCAAATCTACTGATGGAGACAACTCTTCAAAAGTAGGTGCGTGTTGGTGAATTTCACGACGTTCGTCTGTTGCGATTGGACCAGCTTCGTCGATTGGACGGCCTAAAACGTCCATCACACGACCTAGTGTCGCTGTACCTACTGGTACAGAGATACCAGCGCCAGTAGCTTTCACTGCCATGCCGCGACGTAAACCGTCACTTGAACCCATCGCAATGGTACGAACAATGCCGTCACCTAATTGCTGTTGAACTTCGAATGTCAGGCCAGCTTCTGCTGTAGAACCCGCTTCGTCTAATACCAAGGCTTCATAAACCTTAGGCATTTGGTCACGTGGAAATTCCACGTCAACAACAGCGCCGATACACTGTACAACTTTACCTTGACTCATCTTAATGATCCCCATCTATGCTTAATTCGATATTTATATTCGATATTGATGTCGTTATTAACCCGATACCGCTGCCGCACCACCGACGATTTCAGAAATTTCTTTCGTGATCGCTGCTTGACGCGCTTTGTTATAAACCAATTTCAATTCGCCAATCACAGTCTTCGCATTATCAGACGCTGCCTTCATCGCAACCATACGAGCACTTTGCTCGGATGCCATGTTTTCTGCGACCGCTTGGTAAATGACTGACTCAACATAACGAACCATCAAATCATCTATTACCACTTGCGCATCAGGCTCGTAGATGTAATCCCAGTGACCTTTTGGTGCACCAAGGTTTTCACCTGAAAGTGGTAGTAGCTGCTCTAATTTCGTTTCTTGTTTCATCGCGTTAATGAATTTGTTGTATACCACATACAACTGATCAATTTCGCCAGCAACGTAAGCATCTAACATCACTTTAATTGGGCCGATAAGTTTTTCCATCTGCGGTGCATCACCCAAACCAGTCATCTGTGATTTCACATTTGCACTGATACGGTTCATCAGGCCTAAGCCCTTGTTACCGATTGCACACACTTGTACAGAAAGATTTTCAGCTTCCCAAGCTTGCATTTGATTCACTGCAACCCGCAACACGTTGGTGTTTAAGCCACCGCACAAACCTTTGTCAGAAGTTACAACGATCACGCCGACGTTCTTAACGCCTTCACGTTTAACTAAGAAAGGGTGCTTGTACTCTGGCTCAGCATGAGACATGTGAGCCGCAACATTGCGAATCTTTTCTGCATATGGACGGGCAGCGCGCATACGATCCTGCGCTTTACGCATTTTCGATGCCGCCACCATTTCCATGGCTTTAGTGATCTTGCGTGTATTTTCTACACTCTTGATCTTGGTTCTAATTTCCTTACTACCAGCCATTATTTAGCTCCAGCTTGAGTACGAATTAATAAGCGCTATTTGCTTTGAAATCTTCAATAGCTGATGTCAACTCTTTGTCATCCTCTTTTGATAGATCTAAAGTAGATTCAATACGCTCTACCAAGCCCTTGTATTTAGCCTTGATGAATGCATGTAATGCAGATTCAAATGCTAATACCTTATTGACTGGCACGTCATCCAAGTAACCCTTGTTAGCTGCTTGCAAGCTGATTGCCATTTCTGAAACAGAAAGTGGTAAGTATTGCGCTTGCTTCATCAATTCAGTTACCAAGCGACCGCGTTCAAGTTGCTTACGTGTTGCCTCATCCAAATCTGAAGCGAACTGAGCAAACGCTGCCAATTCACGGTATTGCGCAAGTGCCAAACGTACACCGCCACCAAGCTTCTTAACAACTTTAGTTTGCGCAGCACCACCAACGCGAGACACTGAAATACCAGCGTTAATCGCAGGACGGATACCAGCGTTGAACAAGTCTGTTTCCAAGAAGATCTGACCGTCAGTAATCGAAATCACGTTAGTTGGAACGAATGCAGAAACGTCACCAGCTTGTGTTTCAATGATTGGCAATGCAGTCAATGAACCTGTTTTACCTTTAACTTCACCATTAGTGAATTTTTCTACGTACTCTTCGTTCACACGCGCTGCACGCTCTAACAAACGTGAGTGGAGATAGAACACGTCACCTGGGTAAGCTTCACGACCTGGTGGACGGCGTAGTAGTAGAGAGATTTGACGGTAAGCAATCGCTTGTTTTGTCAAATCATCGTAGATGATCAATGCGTCTTGACCACGGTCACGGAAGTATTCACCCATCGTACAACCTGAGTATGGTGCAATAAATTGCAAGGCTGCAGAGTCAGATGCTGAAGCCGCAACAATGATTGTGTACTCAAGTGCACCATATTGTTCTAGCTTACGTACCACGTTAGCAATTGTTGAAGCCTTTTGGCCAACCGCTACGTAGATACAGGTCATATTTTGACCTTTTTGGTTGATGATCGCATCAACCGCAACTGCTGTCTTACCTGTTTGACGGTCACCAATGATCAATTCACGTTGGCCACGGCCAACTGGAACCATTGAGTCAATCGCCTTGATGCCAGTTTGTACTGGTTGAGAAACTGATTTACGAGCAATAACGCCTGGCGCAACTTTTTCAATTTTATCTGTCATTTTTGCATTGATTGGGCCCTTGCCGTCAATTGGACGACCCAGCGCATCAACGACACGGCCAATAAGCTCAGGGCCAACTGGCACTTCCAAAATACGACCTGTACATTTACATACGTCGCCTTCTGTAATATGTTCGTAATCACCAAGAACTACGGCACCCACTGAATCACGCTCAAGGTTTAATGCTAAACCGAATGTGTTGCCTGGGAATTCGATCATTTCTCCAGCCATGACATTTGATAGGCCGTGAATACGAACAATACCATCCGTTACTGAAACAACTGTACCTTGTGTACGTGCTTCAGCAGTCGTGGAGAAACTCTCCAATCGGCTTTTAATCAGTTCACTGATTTCTGATGTTGATAACTGCATTTTTATGTCTCCTGACCTATGACGGTCTAAACTTTTAAGTGTCTAACCTTTAAGCGTGTATGCAAGTGACTGCAATTGGCCGCGTACTGATGCATCGATTACCGTATCGCCAACCACAATTTTGATCCCACCGATTAACTCAGGATCCAATTTCACTTGAGCTTCAATTTTTTTACCAAACTTCGCTTCCAATTGTTTTACTAAAACACTGACTTGGGCGTCGGTTGGTTTTGAAGCCGCTGTTAATTCTGCCTCTAGCGTACCTTCATCGAGTGCTTTTAATTCCTCAAACGCAGCCACAATATCAGCAACAATTACGAGTCGATCATTCTCAACTAGTAGCTTTACCAAATTTACTGCCGCATCACTTAACTTGCCATCAAAAATGGCAAGAAGTGCGCGCTCAAGTTCACTTGAAGGTAGCTTTGGATCATCGATTAAAGCCTTAACTTGCGCGTTATCAGAAACCGCAGCAATTAATGCTAATTCTTCAGACCATTTAGCTAGTGCTTTTTTTTCCTTAGCCAAGCGGAAAACCGCTGTGGCATAAGGCCTCGCTATCGTTATCGCTTCAGCCATGATTTACCAAGGCCTCCTAAAGCTCATTAGCGATTGCAGTTAAAATCTCTGCGTGCGCTTTAGCATCAATTTCTTTACGCAAGATTTTTTCAGCACCAGCGATTGCTAACGTCGACACTTGTTGACGTAGACCCTCTTTAGCACGATTAATCTCTTGCTCGATTTCTGCTTTTGCACCAGTGATAATGCGATCACCTTCAGCTTTAGCTGTACCTTTAGCATCTTCAACGATTTGCGTCGCACGCTTTTCAGCCAGCGCCAATATCTCTGATGCTTTTACTTTAGCTTCAGCAAGCGCTTCAGAAGCACGCTTTGAAGATTGCTCTAATTCAGCGCGGCCTTTTTCACCAGCAGCCAAACCATCAGCGATTTCTTTCTGACGTGTTTCGATTGCATTTAGCAAAGGTGGCCACACAAATTTCATGGTGAACACGATGAGCACAAAGAATGCAATCGCTTGTGCTACCAGTGTAAAGTTAATATCCATTTTTGCTCCCAGACTCCAGTTAAGCTAATTTATTTGAAATGTTAGCTTAGTGAGGAACAACGCTTAATAGTGGGTTAGCAAATGCGAACATCATTGCAAGACCAACACCGATAATGAATGAAGCATCGATAAGACCCAATAGCAAGAATACTTTACCTTGCAACGCTGGGATCATTTCTGGTTGGCGAGCTGCGCCTTCCAAGAAGCTAGCACACATGATACCAATACCGATACAAGCGCCAGCAGCGCCCAAACCGATGATTAGGCCAATACCAATGCCAGTGTATGCTTGAATTGTTGCTAAAAATTGAACAGCTTCCATTACGTTTCCTTTCAAATTGAGGGATATTACTAGGTACAACTATTACTAACTAAATTGCTAAACTACTAAAAAATATTAATGACTCTCTTGCGCCATCGCCAAGTACACCACCGTCAGCATCATGAAAATGAATGCTTGCAACGCAACGATCAAAATATGAAAAATTGACCATCCAGCACCTAAAATCGCACCAGCGATTGTGCCTGTTACACCTGTAGCAGCCCACAGACCCAACAACAAGAAGATAACCTCACCCGCATACATGTTGCCGAATAGTCGCAATGAGTGTGAGAGTGGTTTAGATACGTATTCGATTAAATTGAACAAGAAGTTTGCTGGCCAAATGAGTGGATTTGTACCGAACGGTGAACAAAACAACTCATGAATCCAGCCACCAAGACCCTTTGCTTTGATTGCAAAGTAAATCATGAGGAACCAGACTGTAAGCGCTAAAGCAAATGTGGTATTGATATCTGAGGTAGGTACAACACGCCATTTGGTATGCTCACCGCCGATTTTAGCAACTAAGGTTGCGACCCAATCCACTGGCAGGAAGTCCATCGCGTTCATCATCAATACCCATACAAATACTGTGAGTGCCGCGGGGGCAATAAACGCATGACGGTCACCATGGTAAATATTTTTGACTTGATCATCGACGAAATCAAACACTAATTCCATGAATGCCTGACGTTTAGTTGGTACGCCAGCAGTTGCTCCACGTGCAACCCACCATATAAAACCCAATGTGATTACCCCCAAGACCACTGACATCACTAACGTATCAACGTGCAACGACCAAAATGATCCATTGCCAATAGATTGACTGTTAAATGATAGATGATGCTCAATGTAGCTGGATGGAGTTAATGCGTGTTCAGTTGCCATAAATCAAACCCTTAAAAACTTGCGTCTATCTTTATTTTTTATCTAAACCAAAAAAAGCTGCACCAGACAAAATAGCTGATGATGCCAGGCCCAAAATCAAAGCAATTGGAACCAAATGTTCGTTGTAGAGCTTAAATGTTAAGAATAACAATAAGGCAATAACAAAAATCTTCACCGCTTCCGCTTTAAGCATTGTGATGAGAATTGCACCTGCGTTATTTTTCTTATCCCCGCTCCTAGCAATCATTGCCCCTGCAAGACCACCAAGTACCGCAGACATCCCCCCAGCTAGCGCTGAAATCGCTGCGTATTCACCTGAAACAGTACCTATACTTTCAGCGCAAATATAAGCAATTGATGTTACTAAAATCGTAGCGAGAAGCTGCCATTTCAGCATTTGTTTGTAGACCTGAACTGTTTTAATGTTTTCCATATTTTTATTAATTTTTTGATAAAACAGTACAAATCTTCATGTGCGAAGTCCGCGATTGTCTTGTTTTATTCAATTCAAGTCAAGTCTAGCAAACCACTTTTAATGAATTTTTGAAATAATTTCATCCAGCTGATCAAGACTCACATAACGGATTTTAAGGGTGCCAGCACCATTTTTACTACTTTCTATGGTCACAGTAGCACCTAAACTTTGTGCGAGCGTTTCCTGCAACCTTAAAACATCACGATCTTTCGTTGGCACTTTTGTTGGTGCAGCTAAACTGCTTGATAATCTCTTCACCAACTGCTCAGCACCGCGCACCGATAATTGATTCTGTATGATTTGTTGCGCTGCAGCAATTTGCTCAGCACCATCAAGAGTAAGCAAGGCACGTGCGTGACCCATATCTATCTTGGCCTCAGCCAACATCTCCTGAACTACTGCATGAAGATTTTGTAAACGAAGCAGGTTAGTCACAGCACTGCGTGAACGTCCCACAGCCTGCGCAGCAGTCTCATGCGTCATATCAAATTCATTAATAAGGCGCTGGATACCGTTTGCCTCTTCAATTGGATTTAAGTTTTCACGCTGAATATTTTCAATAAGCGCCATCGCGAGCGCGACCTCATCCGCAATCTCTTTAATTATGACTGGCACTTCTTTAAGGCCGGCAATCCGAGACGCTCTCCATCTTCTCTCGCCAGCAATAATTTCATACTGACCATTACTCACAAGGCGCACAGTGATGGGCTGCATAACCCCCTGCGCACGAATAGAATCCGCAAGGCTTTCTAAAGAAGCCTGATCCATGTGTGTTCTTGGTTGATACTTTCCTGGCTGAAGCTTATCTACCGCTAAAGTTCCTAAGCTACCAGACTGACTATTAGCTTCATCCACATCATTCGCCAATAGCGCATCTAACCCACGTCCTAAACCCTTAAGTTTCACCATTTTTTGTCCAATTCAATGAATGCCCAATGTTTATTATTTCGCTATTTCTCTGTCGATAATTTCTTTGGCGAGCTGAAGATAAGCTTGAGCGCCCTTAGAGGATTTATCATAAATCAATGCCGGCATCCCGTAGCTTGGGGCTTCTGCTAGGCGAACGTTGCGAGGGATGAGTGTATTGTATACCTTGTCGCCAAAGTGACCCACGAGCTGCGCCGAAACTTGCTGCGCTAGCATGTTGCGATTATCAAACATCGTTCTTAGTAGGCCCTCTATCTCGAGCGTCGGATTGAGGTGAGTACGCACTTTTTTTATCGTATTGACCAAATCTGAAAGTCCCTCAAGCGCGTAGTATTCGCACTGCATCGGGATCATTACTGCGTGGGCTGCGGTTAAAGCGTTTACAGTGACAAGGTTAAGAGCAGGAGGGCAGTCTAGTAGGATATAGTCGTAATTATCCTTGATTGAGGAGAGCGCCACTTTAAGCTTCGTCTCACGACCGATCTCATTGACAAGCTCAACTTCTGCACCAGCCAAATCCCTGTTCGCTGGCAATACATCAAAGTTACTCTTTTCAGTTTTCTGGGTGACCTCAGCAACACTCTTCTCACCGATTAGCACGTGATAGATAGTATGCTTCATCTGAGATTTATCAATACCGCTCCCGGTGGTCGCGTTGCCCTGTGGATCCAAATCAATTAATAAGACTCTGCTACCAAAGGTTGCCAAGCTTGCGGCCAAGTTAACGCAAGTCGTCGTTTTACCAACTCCGCCTTTTTGATTTGTAATCGCTAATATCTTCATGAGAGTGCCTACTTTAATTTGAATGACTGTTTACGGGCTGATAGGGCAGAAATGCCAAGTGCCTTTGCGCATCAAGCCCAGGTACATTTAATACTTCTACTTTAGATGCCCTGACCCCGGTTTTTGCAAGAAGGTCAACAAGCTCAGCCTCTGGGTAGACCCCCTTCATTGCCAACCACTTTCCATCCTTTGCGAGAAGGTGATGCGTTAATTTGATAAAGAGACTCAAATCTGAAAAGGCACGCGAAATTATCATTTCAAACTGCTTTGTTGAAGCAACGTCCTCTACTCGGCCG
>Ga0164296_1000225_pt1 | contig 72035 bp, 47 predicted proteins | sample GEODES057metaG_FD_113533 | JGI IMG/M metagenome (GOLD analysis project Ga0164296, IMG submission 113533) | Dystrophic lake water microbial communities from Trout Bog Lake, Wisconsin, USA - GEODES057 metaG | ecosystem: Environmental > Aquatic > Freshwater > Lake | place: USA: Trout Bog Lake...
ATCAAAGTGCCTCGCGGCCTTCAATCGCCGTCTTTCCATTTCTTGGTGGTCTCTTGCCTTGCTCATCCAAGCATCATACAGCAAACTTCAACATCTGTCAGGCTATTATGCAAGCCTCAATAAACGCAGGCGACAACGAGCCAGTGCTCAATGCCAGTGCGGAGAGGTTTGCGTTCGTGTTAGGCGTGGTGAAGGTCAAATCGGCTCCATTTGTTGTACCTGAAGCATCTCCACCATTGACGCGGAAGTGATACGTTGTGTTGGCTGTAAGGGTCGTTAGCGTCACGCTCACAGCGGTACTGGTGCTGCCCGTCACGGTAGCAGGCGTGCCTGCCACATTCGTGCCATAGGCCGTGGTCAATCCGTAGTCAAAGGACACCGCCGCACTGCCCCCGTTGGCGTTGATCGTGCCGTTCAAGACGGACGTGGTTGCAGTCACCGAGGTCGCTGCCAGTGTGGTGGCGGCAGGCACCGGAGTGGCCACCAGGCTCAGGGTATGATACGCACCTTCCCCAGCGGCGGTCAGCATGAATCTCTCCCCCGCAGCCAGCGTGCTGGTATTCACCAGCACTGGCACCAAGCTCTGCGTGGTGCTGTTGTTGCCGAGTTCACCGTCAACATTATACCCCCAGGTGGCGATGGTGCCATCGGAGCATGTCGCCATACTTTGAAGATTACATCCAGAGATTCCGGTCACCGTTTTGCCGGCCAGCACTCCGCTGCTGCTCACCGCCACAGGAACGCTGCTGTTCGTGGAGGTGTTGTTGCCCAACTGACCATTAGCATTATTGCCCCAGGTGGCGATGGTGCCATCCGAACACAAGGCCATGCTATGGGTAGTCCCAGCAGACACCGAAATGACGGTTTTGCCCGCAAGTGCGGTGCCCGCCGTGGTCACTGCCACGGGTACGCTGCTGTCGGTCGTCGTGCTGTTGCCCAACTGACCATCATTGTTTTCCCCCCAGGCCACCAAGGTGCCATCGGAGCACAACGCGATGTTGTGATATGTACCTGCAGCAGCGGAAACGACCGTTTTGCCTGCCAGCGGCGTGCCCGCAGTCGTCACCGCCACCGGTAAGGCGCTTTGCGTGGTGCTGCCGTTGCCCAGTTCGCCATAACCATTGTAGCCCCAACTTGCCAGGGTGCCGTCAGAGCAGAGCGCCAAACTGTGATAGCTTCCTAGGATCACGGCAACGACGGATTTGCCTGCAAGTGGTGTGCCTGTAGTGATCACTGCCACAGGCACGCTGCTGTTGGTCGTCGTGTTGTTGCCCAACTCACCATTAATATTATCGCCCCAGCTGGCGATGGTTCCATCCGAACACAAGGCCATGCTATGGTAGAGTCCCGTAGCCACGGAGATGACCGTTTTGCCCGCTAGGGCGGTGCCCGCGGTAAGCACTGCCACAGGCAAGCTGCTGTTGGTCGTGGAGTTGTTGCCCAACTGCCCATAGTAATTGTAGCCCCAGCTCGCCAAGGTGCCATCTGATAACAGAGCAAGGCTATGTTGCCCCCCGGCAGAGAGAGCCAGCACGCTTCGGGTTGCCAGCGGAGTTCCTACCGTGGTTATTGCATTGGGGATGCCGCTGCTAGTTGTGGAACCGTTGCCAAGCTGGCCTGCTGAGTTCCACCCCCAGGAAACGGGACGGCAGCCAGCCCACGTGAGCACAAGGTCATTGCCCGTGCCGCCATAGTAGTTGGCGATAAAATTATAGGTCATGCCACCGTAGCTCAGCCCGACGGTCTGCCCCTGGGTGAGGTTGCTGAAGGTGCCAATGATGAATCCCAGCCCCGTGTTATTCACCACCGTCAGTTGCGTGCCGGGTGCGGGCGCGTAGTTGAGTGCAAAGTTTACGGTATTGCCCGTGGCAGTGAAGCCGTTGATGTTGACCGGAATGTTGGCACTACTGGAATACGACGCCGTCAGCGGATTGGGAACGGCACGCGTGACGATAACCGAATAGGTGAGTGTCGAGACTTGATCGGCCGCCGTTACAACGATGTTGAGCCTGTTGTCGCCGTAAGCCATTGCGATAGGGCTGCTCGCGCTGCCGGAAGTTACGGCGGTACCGTTCACAGTTACCGTCGCATTGCTGTCTGCAGTCGTGGGGGTGATTGATATGCTGCTGACCGCCGTCCCCAAAGCAGCCGTGTAGCTGTACACTGAAGGACTGAACGAAGGTGACAACGAGCCAGCACTTAAAGCCAGCGCCGAGAGAGATGCATTGAGGGTGGTGAAGGTCAAATCGCTGCCAGACGCCAATTCCCCCGAATTCGAGGCATTGACACGGAAGTGGTAGGTCGTGCCTGGGAGAAGTCCCGTAAAAGCCGCGCTCACGGCGGTGCTAGTGCTGCCTGTGACAGTTGCGGGAACCCCTGCAACATTGGTGCCGTAGGTGGTGTCAAGACCGTAGTCAAAGGACACGGTGGCGTTACCTCCATTGGAATTCACCGTACCGTTTAAGACCGCAGCAGTTGGAGTGACTGAGGTCGCCGCAAGAGTCGTCGCGGCAGGCACTGGCGTGGCAACCAAGCCCAGATTGTGATACGCACTCTGGCCGCCGGCCATCAGCATGAAGCTTTCACCTGCTCCCAGCGGACTGGTGCTCACCGCCACCGGCACATTGCTCTGCGTGGAGCTGTTGTTGCCAAGTTGACCATTGCTGTTATACCCCCACGTTGCAATCGTTCCGTCCGAGCATGCCGCCGAGCTGTAATAATAACCTGCAGTCAATCCGACCAAGGTTTTGCCCGCGAGTGGGGTGCCAGCCGTGGCCACGGCCACCGGCACGTTGCTTTGCGTGGTGCTGTTGTTGCCCAGCTGCCCGTAAGTGTTGTATCCCCAGGTGGCGATGGTGCCATCGGAGCACAGTGCCATGCTATGGTAATGTCCTGCGGCCACTGCAATGACGGTCTTTCCCGCGAGCGCCGTTCCCGCGGTGGGCACGGCGACAGGAACGCTGCTGTTCGCGGTGGTGTTGTTGCCCAACTGGCCGTCGTTGTTTTCCCCCCAGGTCAACAGCGTGCCATCGGAGCACAACGCGATATTGTGGTATCCACCGGCTGCTACTGATACAACCGTTTTGCCTGCCAGCGGCGTGCCCGCAGTCGTCACCGCCAACGGCAAACTGCTGTTGGTCGTCGTGTTGTTGCCCAACTGGCCATAGGTGTTGTAGCCCCACGTGGCGAGCGTGCCGTCAGAGCAGAGAGCCACGCTGTGGTACGTTCCCATGCTGATGGCAACCACGGACTTGCCTGCGAGCGGCGTGCCTGAAGTAATCACCGCCACGGGCACACTGCTGCTGGTCGTCGTGTTGTTGCCCAACTGACCATAGCCGTTGTAACCCCAGCTTGCCATGCTGCCATCCGAGCACAGCGCGAGGCTATGATCGTAACCGGCAGAGACTGCGGTGACAACCTTTCCTGCCAGCGGTGTGCCAGCGGTGTGCCTGCGGTCATCACCGCCACCGGCACGCTGCTGTTGGTCGTTGTGTTGTTGCCCAACTGGCCATAAAAGTTGTAGCCCCAGCTCGCCACGGTGCCATCGGAGCACAAAGCGAGGCTGTGTTCGTGACCCGAAGAAAGAGCCAGCAGAGTGCGGTTTGCCAGCGGTGATCCCACCGTTGTCACCGAGACGGGAAGCAGGCTGTCCGTAGTGGTGTTGTTGCCAAGCTCCCCGGCTGTATTCCACCCCCAGGCGACAGGACGGCTGCCAGCCCACATGAGCACGAGGTCGTTGCCCGTGCCGCCATAATAGTTGGCTACATATTGATAGGTGACACCATTGTAGCTCAGAGCGATCTTCTGGCCGTGAGACAGGTTGCTGAACGTGCCGTTGATGAAGCCCAGTCCGGCATTGTTCACCACCGTCAACGGGGTGCCCGGCACGGGCGCAAAATTGAGTGCCAAGTTCACGGTGTTGCCAGTGGCGGTGAAACCGTTGCTGGTGATCGGAATGTCCGTGCTGCTGGCATAAGACGCCGTCAGAGGATTGGGGGCTGCGCGAGTGGCAATGACCGAATAGGTTTCTGTTGAACTGTTGTCAGAGGCGGTGACAACAATGCTGATGGGGTTGTCCCCGTAACTCAGGGCGATGGGGCTGCTCGCGCTGCCAGAACTCATCGAGACGCCGTTGACTGACACCGTCGCATTGCTGTCCGAGGTCGTGGGAGTGACGGTCGTGCTGCTGACAGATACGCCCACGGCAGCGGTGTAACTGAATACCGCAGGACTGAACGCAGGTGACAGCGAGCCCGCGCTGAGGGCCAGCCCCGAGAGATTTGCATTCGCGGTGGTAAAGGTCAGGTCATTACCATTGGCGGCTCCTCCATTCGTCGCTGAAATACGGAAGTGGTAAGTCGTGGCCGGAGTGAGGCCGCTTAGTGTGACGCTCACTGTCTGTGGAACGGTGCCAAAGTTCGGCGTCAGCGCCACGGCCGTGTTGGTGCCATAGACATTGGTGGTGCCGATTTGAAAGGTCGCTGTCGTAGTGAAACCGTTTGGATTGACGATGGCATTGAGAGTTGCGCTGGCAGCCGTGACCGCAGTTGCGGCGAGGGTGCTTACCGTAGGAGCCGGCGGGTTGATATACGTACTGGCGATGTCGGAGGACTGCCACCAGGAATCTCCCGGCTGATAAGCAGTAACCATGACCGCACCCGGCCCAGTCACGGTGAGCTGGTCCGCATTGAGTGTAGCAGGACCCGAGATGATGTAGCTGGCAGGCAAAGCGCTGGTGGTGGTGGCGGCAAGCGTGATGGTGCTGCCGACGCTCACAGAAGCTGCCGGGGTGAATGAGATGCTCTGAACCGCAGAGTACTGCGGCACACTGGGGTTGGGAACCCAGAGATTGCGTCCGGCAAAACTGGTCTGGCCGATGTAACTGGCTCCGCACGACCAGAGAGTGGCGTCTGCGGCAAGGGCCAGCAGATGAGAGGCATTGCCCATGACCGGGAGCGAGCGCCAGAGGGTGGCGGTACCGACACGTGTCGGTGTACTTTGGCTGTTGTAAGTACCATCGCCAAGCTGGCCGTTGCTGTTGCTGCCCCAGACCCAGAGGCTGCCATCGGAACGAATGCCCGCAGACCCGAACGAGCCGGCCGAAAGGCTGATCCAGTCAGTGGCTGTGCCGATCTGCACCGGGCTGTTGCGCTGGGTGGAGGTACCATCGCCAAGCTGGTTGTTGCTGTTGACACCCCAGGCCCACAGGGTGCCGTTTTTCTTCAAGGCAAGGACATGACTGCTACCCGCAGACACAGCAGCCCAGTCGGTGGCAGTCCCCGTTTGTGCAGGCCGATTACGGGAGGTGGTGGTGCCATCTCCGAGTTGCCCAGTGCTGTTGTCCCCCCAGCCCCAGAGAGTGCCGTCCGTTTTCAGACCTACCGCAAAGTACGGGGAAGAACTCGAAGCGGAAACACTGAGCCAGTTGGTGGCTGCGTCGGCCAGCACCGGATTGTTACGCTGGATGGTGGTGCCATCTCCGAGTTGAGAGTTGGCATTAGCTCCCCAGCTCCACAGAGTGCCGTCAGTCTTGATCGCGAGTGTGAAGTTGTTGCCGTCGCTGATGCTGCGCCAGTTGGAATCGGTCCCGATTTGAAGCAGTGCGGTACGCGTGGTCACCGTGCCGTCTCCAAGCTGGCCACTGCTGTTGCTTCCCGCAGCCCACAGAGTGCCGTCAGAACGCACGGCATGCATAAAGCTGCTGCCCGAGGCCACCTGGATCCAGGTGAATCCAGATCCCAGTGGCACAGGGACGGGATGCTGGCTGGAATCTGTCGCCCCGAGGCCCAACTGTCCGCTACCATTGCTTCCGGTTCCCCACAGAGTCCCGTCGGCTTTGATAAGGTAGGTATTGAGGGCACCCCCCACGGCAGCTGTGACTGCTCCGAGATCAGGAGTGAGCGGCAACATGGTGCGAGGCATGACATCATGCAGACCATTGATGTTGGATCCCCAGGCGGAGAGGGTTCCATCTGTGGAGATGCCGTAGCTGACGCTGTTGCCGGAAGCCACGGTGGTCCATGTGGTGGCGCTGCCGATCTGAGCTGGTGCACTGGCACCCGCCACCAGATCCGCCCTGCCCTGCCCCAGTTGTCCGAGGGAGTTCAATCCCCAGCTCCAGAGGGTGCCGTTGCTTTTGCGTACAATGGCATGATTCGTCCCGCCTGAAAGTGCTGCGCCGCCCCAGTCCGTGGCTGCACCCAACTGAACGGGTGCAAAACGTGTGGTCAGGATGCCATCACCGACCTGCCCCGAGGTGTTCAATCCCCAGGCCCACAGGGTGCCATCCGTACGCGTGGCAATGCCGTTGGTCGTTTCCCCTGCCACAGCCTGCCAGGTCGTTGCCGAACCGACTTGCACGGGGGCCGCTCTGAGTGTGATCGTGCCGTCACCGAGTTGACCACTGGAATTCAGCCCCCAGGCCCAGAGGGTGCCGTCGGTCTTGATCGCAAAGGTGTAATCACTCCCTCCACTCAAAGCCTGCGCAGCCGTGGACCAGGTCGTAAGCGCACCAATCTGCACCGGCGTGGAGTAGGTGGTGGTTGTGGTGCTGCCCTGGCCCACCTGACCATTGGAATTGGATCCCCAGGCCCAGAGCGTGCCGTCGCTGGCCACGGCCACGGTATGATTGGCTCCCGCCACTGCATTCACCCAGGTTTTGGTAACGCCTAGCTGTGCCAGGGTGCCGACCTGCACCGGACTGGAACGCTGCGTGGTGGAGCTGTCACCCACCTGGCCGCTGGAGTTGAGCCCCCATGCCCAGAGGGTGCCATCCGTGCGAACAGCCACTGTGTGGGAGGTGCCACAACTGACACGAGACCAGGTCGTTCCCGCACCTACCTGCACCATGCTGCGATGGAAAGTGGTCGTGCCATCGCCAAGCTGGCCGTTGGTGTTGAGCCCCCAGCCCCACAGAGTACCATCCGCACGGATGCCGAGGGTGAAGTCGGTGGACTTGCTGCTGCTGATCTGCACAAAAGGCGAAGCTGCGGTGACTGCGAAAGTCTGATACACCGGAATGGCCGGTCCGGTGCTGCCACCATCCCCCGCCTGCGTGGCTTTGATGGTGACTACTCCAGCCGTGCCTGTCAGAGTGACAGTGCTGCCTGCAAGCGTGGCAGAAGCCCCCCCCGGCAACAATCTGGTAGCTCACACCCAGTCCGCTGGTGGAAGTGGCGGCCAGCGCAAAAGGAGCGTCTGTGGTCTTTTTGAGCGACAGTACCGGGAAGGTGATGACCTGCGAGGTGGCTGTGAGCGTGATGTCATTGCCGTCTCCGCCAGCGTAGTTGATCTGGAAGACGTAAGTCTGCCCGCCATAGGTGGCGGTGACCGCCCCCCCCCATTGGCGATGCCATTGAAAGTGCCGGTGACGGCATTGGAGCCGGTGTTATTGACCAGCGTCAGGACGACACCGTTCGTCGGTGCAAAACCAAGGCTAATGTTGAGAGCCAGGCCTGTGGCATTGAAATCCGTGGCGGTCACTGGCACGTCAGTGGGGGCGTTGAAGGTGCCAACGCTCGGCAGAGTGAACACACGGTCAGGACCGCTGAAAGTACCGGCCGCCGTCGTGGCGGTCATGCGTACATGGTAGGTTTCGAAGGACTGCAAATTGTTCACGCTCGCAGTCTGCGTGGACGCCGTGGTTCCTGCGGAAAAAGCCTGAGGAGTCGTCGTGCTGCCATAGGCGGTGGTCAGGCCGTATTCGAACCAGGCTGTCCCGCTGTAGGTCTCACCTGTGACTGATCCATTCAACGTGGCGCTGGTGGACTGGATGTTGGATGGCGTCTGTGCCAGCAACGCGGGCATGGGCCGCACCCGGAACACCACTGCGGTGGTCTGGCCGTAGAGGTAGCCATCCGAGGCCAGCAGAAGTCCGTTCGCCGGCGTCATGCCATCATTCCGGCCGGTGAAGGTGTAAAGCGTCTGCACGCTGCCATCCGAGCCCACGCGGAAGAGCGTGCCCAGATTGTAAGCCCCTCCTGTGCTGGTAGCTCCATAGAAATTCCCATCTGCGCCCGCATAGAGACCGCCACTGGGTGTGTTGCCGGGCAAGGATCCCGTCGTGCCAGTGAAGCTGGCCAGATTGGTAAAGGTGCCGGATGAGTTCGTGCGGAAGACCGAGCCAAAATTGGATGATCCGCCGGTATTGGTGGTGCCATAGATGCTGCCATCAGCGGCCTGGACCAGAGCACCTGAGGGGCTTCCACCAATGGCGGCACCAAACTGACCGGTGAAGTTGACCAGATTGGTGAAGGTCCCCCCAGGAGTCAGTTTATAGACAGTACCGAAGCCGCCGCCAGTACCACCTGAGGTGGTGGTCCCGTAATAATTGCCATCACTGCCCAGCAACAGCGCACCTTGGGGCGAGGATCCGAGAACAGCACCAATGGTGCCTGTGAATAAAGCCATGTTTGTTTGAACTCCCGCCGGCGTCAGGTTAAACACTTCACCATATGAGGATGAACCGCCGCCGGAGGAAGTCGTTCCCCAGTAATTACCGTCAGCACCGAGAATCAACGCAGCCTGCGGACTGGAACCGAGACTGCCACCGGTGGTGCCTGTAAAGGTAATCAGGCTGGTCACTACGCCGCCAGTCGTCATTTTGAAAACAGACCCCAGATTGCTTGTGCCGCCACTGCTGCTGACACCATAGATGTAGCCGTCAGGTCCTTGCAGCAAACTGCCACGGGGATTGATCGTGGCGGTGCTCGACACGGGAGGAAGCTGCGCCACCAGAGTGGCTGCGGCACCAATGGGCAGATTGAAAGCCGTCGAATAACCTTGCGACTGGCCGCCCTGCGGGCTGGTGCCAAAAAAGGTGCCGTCAGCGATCTGCGTCAGGCGGTTCAAAGTCGGGGCAGGCGTGCAATTGACCAATGAAGTAAACACCCCGTCGCTTGTTACTTTGAAGATCGAACCACCATTCTGAGTGCCAGTGGAATTGCAGGTGCCATAGAATGAGCCGTCCGCGCCGATCACGAGCGAGCCCTGAGGAGAAGCACCCGGTGCGGTGCCGAGTGTGCCGGTGAACTGCACCAGCGTCGTCAGGGTGCCGGTGGACGTCATTTTGAAAAACGTTCCCACGCTTCCAACACCGCCCGCTATCGTGGTGCCGTAGAAGTTGCCATCGGCTGCCTGCACCAGCGCACCTTTGGGGGTCGATCCCAGGGCCGAGCCGATGGTGCCGGTGAACTGCACCAGGGTCGTGAGCGTGCCAGTGGGAGACATAGTGAAAACGGTTCCAAAACCTCCTGCGCCGCCTGCCGAGGTCGTGCCGTAGAAGTTGCCATCGCTGCCCTGTATCATCCAGCCCTGCGGCGATGAACCCAGTGCGGCCCCGGAGGTGCCGGTGAAGTTCACCAAGGTGGTCAGCACACCTGCCGGCGTCATTTTGAAGATGGTACCCAGGCTGTTGCTGCCACCGGCGTTGGTCATGCCGTAAAAGTTGCCATCGTTGGCTAAAACAAAACCGCGAGGGCTGCTTCCCAGCGCAGTTCCCGAGGAGCCGGTGAAGTTCACCAGGGTGGTCAGCACGCCCGCAGGCGTCATCATGAATATCGTGCCGTTACCACTGGAGCCCCCGCCGGTGGTGCAGCCATAAAAGTTGCCATCAGCACCCACAACCAACGGCGACACACTGCCCGCGCCAAGCGCAGCACCCGCTGTACCTGTGAAATTGACCAATGTGGTGAGCGTGCCGCCGGGCGTGATCGTGAAGATTGTGCCGTTGTTGAGCTGACCACCCGTGTTGGTGCTGCCGTACAAGTTGTCATTCGGTCCCTGCACCAAAACACCCTGGGGGGAACTGCCGCCAACCCCGCCGCCGGCGGTTCCATAGAAACTGGTCAACGGCGTCATCGTGCCGCCTTGAGACATGCGGAAGACAGTGCCTGCATTGATGGTGCCGCCAGCACCCGTCACACCGTAGAAGTAACCATCGTTGGCCAGGGTCAGCCCGGCGCTTGGATTCACTCCCGTCGCCAGGTACTGGAACACGGGTTCCACCGAGGCGAGAGGCTGGGGTGAAAGGGTCGTGACGACCTGGTCATCCCCATAGGAGGTCCCGAAGCTGTTTTGCGCCACCAGGCGCATGTGATAGGTGGTGCCCGCATCCAGGTCTCCGAGGGTCGTCACCACGCGTGTCATGGCGATGCCGTTGGAGGCGTTTTGCGGTCCGTTGGGTTCCGTTTCTGGATCCAACACAATGGGCGTCCCCTTCCCCGCATCCTGGGGTGGCGTACTCTCATCATAGGCCGTGGTCTCGCCAAACTCGAACCAATAAGTGGTCGGACTGCCCAGAGGATTGACATAGCCGTCCAACGAAACTCCCGTCTGGCCTGAACCTGTCCACGAACCGGTGATCACAATGGGCTGTCCCGAAACAGCAAAAGCTTGGTCGGGAGAATAGACCGTGGTTTGCGCAGTGACAGTGACCAGACGGAAGTGATAGACCTGCCCTGTGACCAGACCGGACAATGCTGCATTCACATTCACCGGAGTCGCACCTGCGGCAAGGACCTGAGGAGTGGTCGTTGCTCCATAGTTGGTCGTAAGGCCCCACTGATAATAGACTGTCGCCACATCCTGATTAGGAATCACCGAACTGGACAAGGTGGCGGAGTTGGTGGCGATGTTGGAGGCCGCGATGCTTTGGATCGCAGGCTGTTGATGGACTTTGAAAATCGTGGAGCCATTGCCGCCGTAAAGATTGCCATCCGAGCCAAGCACGAGCTGGTAAGCCTGGTTGAATGCGCTGATGGTTGATGGTGCGGGCGTGCCGCCGTCGGCGGTGGCTCCAAAGCTGTAAAGAGTTTGTGCAAGGCCGGTCGGATTGAAGCGATAGAGAGCTCCGGTCCCGTAAGTGCCCCCCCGTGTTCGTTGTTCCATAGAACCAGCCATCAGGAGCCTGGGTGATCGCTGCCGAGGGAGAACTGCCAGGCAACGCCCCACTGTTCCCGGTGAATGATGCCAGCAAGGTAAAGACGCCCGTCGTGGAGCAGCGAAAGATCCCCCCTGCTGAACTGTTACCACCGGAAGATGTAGTGCCGTAAAGATAGCCGTCAGAGCCGAGTACCAGGCTTGTGGCAGGGTTGATGCCCGGCGCCGCGCCTGAACTCCCAGTGAAACTAACCAGGCTGGTAAATACGCCTCCTGTCGTGAGGGAGTAGAGCGTGCCAAAACCGCTCGCTCCCCCGTTTATCGTTGTGCCGTACATCGCCCCATCACTACCCAGCACTAAATTGGTGTAGGGACTCGTGCCCAGCACTGTCCCGGTGGTGCCGGTGAAACTCATCAGTGAGGTCACGGTTCCTGTAGCCACATTGACCCGGAAGAGTGTACCATAACCTCCCGTGCCGCCAGCAGTCGTATTTCCATACAGATTGCCATCACCAGCCAGAACAAGCCGCGTTTGCGCCTGGCTGCCGGGGAGGGCACCGCTGGTGCCGGTGAAGGAAGCCAGGGTGGTGTAGGTGCCTGACGGAGTGACTTTAAAAACTGCACCCAGACTGCTGCTGCCACCGAAATAGGTAACTCCATAGTAGTTCCCGTCGCCGCCGGCAGTCAGCGGAGCATTCACATATTCACCACCGGCTGTGGTCATGTTAACCAGGGTGTTTAGTGTGCCGCTGGTACTCAATTGGAAGAGCGTGCCGTAGAAGCTGCTGCCACCTGCGTTGTTTGTCCCATAGAGATTTCCATCAGTGCCCACAATGAATGCGGTGGGAGAGTACCCCCCGCTCGAAGAGTTGAAGCTGATCAATGTCGAAAGCGTCCCCGAGGGGGTGAGCTTGACCACGCTGCCGTAAAGATTGGCGCCGCCCTGAGTGGTCATCGCGTAAATATTACCATCGCTATGTTTGAGCAAGTTGCGATAGGACGGCGGTGCCAATGGAAAACCCGTGATGTAAGTGTAAGTACTGGTGCCTGGCACCAGCTTGAAAAAGCCTCCATGAGTTGATCCTGTGTTCAAAAAATTGCCCGCCAGAGTTCCATAAAAATTACCATCTCCCGCCAAAACAAATCCACCCACAGGTGATGAGGTAAAGTCTGAAAAAGATAAGCTCTTGATGTTGGTAAAGACACCAGCCGTCGTGATTTTGAAGATGCTTCCGTACGTCCCTCCCCCGGTTGAGGTTACCCCATAAAGAAGGCCGTCAGGGCCAAACACCATGGGGGCGAGACAGGCACTTCCAATCACCGCCCCAGTGGATCCCGTGAAACTTTGCAGCGTGGTCAGCACGCCTGCGGTGGTACATTTGAAGAGGGTGCCCCACCCAATTGCTCCGCTCGTGGAGGTTGTGCCGTAAAGCGTGCCATCCGTGCCCTGCACCAAGGCCCCCAAAGGCGTGGAGCCCAGATTTCCCGTGCTGCCGCCAAATGACACTAGTGTGGTCAGGACGCCGCTGGTCGTGCATTTGAAGAGGGTGCCAAAGCCGATGGCACCGCCGCTGCCGGCCACGCCATAAAGATTGCCATCCTGTCCCACAATCATCGGTGCCTGTACGTTGGAACCGTAGGCGGTGGAGGTTGTGCCGGTAAGATTCACCAGCACCGTCAGCGTACCCGAGGTGGTGCATTTGAAAAGAGTTCCACTGCCGCTGGTGCCGGCGAGCGTGGTGCTGCCGTAGAGATTGCCATCGGAGTGCTGGACCAGCGCCGCCTTGGGCTGCGTGCCAGTGTTCGGCGTCGTGGAGTTCAAATGCACGAGCGTGGTCAGAATGCCCCCTGGCGTGATTTTGAAGATGGTGCCACCACCGTAAAGACCGCCGAGCTGAGTGGTGCCGTAAAAGTTGCCGTCTGCCGCAAGACAGAGAGCACCCTGGGCCTGGGAGCCATTCGCTCCGTAGAAATTGGCCAGTGTGGTGATCACACCTGCAGAGGTGATTTTGTACACTGTCCCCAATCCGCTGGATCCCCCCTGCGACGTGGTGCCATAGAAGGCGCCGTCAGCCCCGGTCACGAGCGTTGTCGTCGGTTTGTTGGGCCCTGCCAGCCCAAAGGATGACAGGGACTCAACCACACTGGTCACCCCCACATTGATGGACACCGACGCCGGCGGGCTGGTGTTGGCACCGTTGCTGGCGGTGAACGTGAAACTGTCAGGACCGGTGTAGTTTGCCGTGGGAGTGTAGGTCAGATTCGGCGCTGTGCCACTGAGGGTGCCGTGGCTCGGATTCGTGGCCACTGAATACGTGAGACTCAGCACCGGCAAGTCTGGATCAGTGGCTGCCAGGGTGATCGCAGTCGGCGTGCTCGTGGGAACGCTGAGGGATTGAGGGATGGCCGTTGGCGTGCCTGGAGCCACCGTGATGCTGACTGTCGCAGATGCCGTGCTGGTGATACCGAAGGTGTTCGTGCAGGTAAAAGTGAAGCTGTCGGTGCCGTAGTAGCCCACTGCAGGAGAGTAGTTCAAATTCGGCGCAGTGCCTGACAGCGATCCGTGCGCCGGCTGTGTTACGACCGTAAAACTTAACGGCAGCGCCGCAGGAACATTGGGGTCTGTCCCAGCCAGTGTGACGGCATTGGTCTGGGCAAAGTTGACGGCCACACTTTGCGGTGTTGCCACCGGGGGCAGGCTGTTGGCGCTGCCAAGGAATTCAATGTCATCAATATTCCAGCCTGAATAGGCATAGGCTCCGCTGGCCACTTGGTATCCCCAGCGCACATACACGACAGACTTGCCATCAGCCACGGCTGAAATGTCATAGATCAGCGTCTGCCAGGAAGAGTCCGCCACCGCAGTCGTTCCATTGCTGTAAACACTGGTCCAATTGGTGCCGTCATTAGAGACATCGATCGTTGCATAAACAAACGGTTGATAGTCAGAGTTGAGCCAGCGTCTGAACTTGAGTTTGGTTTGTGAAGCGGTGGAGAAATTCAGCGCCGTGGTCGTCAAATAATACGGGCCGCCGACTGTGGTGGAGTAATCACCGCTGAGGTTCACCCCCAGAACGTTGGTGCCGGTGTTGCCGGACGTTGGATCCGGATAGCCATGGGATGCCCCCCTCCACCCGTAGGCGTGCCAAACGCCCATTCACCCTGCTTGGTCCAGCCTGGGTCAGAGTTGAGTAAAAATGAGTAGAGCTGCGTCTGGATTAAGAGCGAGGCCGAACGCGTCGTGTTGCCGGTGCCATTGGTCGTATTGGTAAAGGTGAGGGTGTCACTGTAAGCCCCCAGTCCCAGGCTGTTTGCCGTGGCGTTGATGGTTGCCGTCACGGTCGTGCTGGCGCCCGCGCCGAGTGTGCCGCCGGTGGTCGAAAGATCGAGCCAGGCAGCATTCTTACCGACCGTCCAACTCATCGAAGACGTTCCATTATTCTGCACCGTATAAGAAGTACTGGCGGGCGAAAATGGTCCACCCAAGTAACCGCTCGAAGAGAAATTCCCAGATGTCACCGTCATTCCGGCAGCTCCAGAGACAGTCAATGTGACACTGCGCGTACCATTGCCGTCCCCCGTCGTTGTGTTGGCAAATGAGACCGTATCTGTATAGCTGCCAACGGCGTTTGAATTTGCTCCGGAGTTGATGCTGACAGTCACCGTTGTACTGGCCCCACCTGCCAGGGTGCCGCTCGTGGCCGACAAGGTGGTCCACGAAGCCGTCTTGCTGGCGGTCCAGTTCATGCTTACCGTCCCGGTGTTGGTCAATGTGTAAACTGTGCTCGATGGAGTGAATGGACCTCCCAGCGCGCCGCTCGATGAAAAGCTGCTCGAGGGAGTGATCGACAGCATCGTGGTATCATCGTCAATCAAAGTCAGATAACTGACTCCCGTCTGATAGCCTGTGGCTGACGCAGAAATACTTACTGCCTGATTGCCTGTGATCAGGGCATCATTTCCCGGTGTGATGGCAAACGTTGCTGTTGTCTGGCCTGCCAGCACCGTCACTGACGCAGGCACTGCCACCAGAATGTTTGATGATGTCAGTGTCACGGTGGTGTCTGAGGCCGGAGCAGATGGCAGCGTCACGGATCCAGAGCCTGCACTGCCGTTTTCTGTGACGCTTGCCGGCAGTGTTACCTGAATCGAATTCCAGGTGAAGGAGACCGGATCTGAGGCAATGCCATTGGCAATCACAGACAGGTTGTAAGTACCGGCCGGAATAGTTGCAGGCACGGCAAATTCGGTGGTCACCGGCGTATTTCCGGTGGCAACGTTGGTGTTGCTCCAGTTGAAGCTGCGCGCAAAATAGATGTTGCTGCCGCTCGTCGCAGACAGGCGGATGATGGGATAGTTCGTCGGATTTTGATTGTCGTCACCGTAACTGGACCCTTCGGACCAGCCATTGAGCTGAGTGCCCACCACATGAAAGGTGCCATCGGCGTTTTGACTGACCGAAGTGATCGCGGGCTTGCCAGCAGTCACTGTTGTCCCATCCGGCTGGTAGCTATAGATCACCGAAGAGAAAGATGAATACAAAGCCGTTCCGTCAGGCAGCACCAGCATGGTGCCGTAATAAGATGAATGATTCTGTGAACCGCCAGGAATCGGTGCCGCTGTCCAGCTGTCGGTCAGATAATCGTACTCATAGAATGTCGTTGGCGTGGGGAAATGATTCGCCGATGTCGGCACTGGCGACACGGCGCAAAGCACCTTGCCATTGGGCAGCATGCAGAGCGGGGCATCCGGAGCACCGGTGGAGTTGGGCAGAGTGGCCGCCGTCACCCAGGTGCCGCTGGCACTGGTACCGGAGGGCGTGTAGATAGCGTTGGCACCGGGAGAGCCGATGAACAAAGCCTTGCCGTTTGGCAGCATGGTTGCGCCGCCTGCCTCGGAGCCGTAGGGATCATAGAGAGACACCGGCACGGTGGAGTCCACCACCCAGGTATTGGAGCTGGGGAAATAACGCTCTGCGGTTGCACCGTCGCGGCCTACAAACAAAACGGTGTTGTCAGGCAGGACCAGCCAGACCGACTCGTTGTGAATGCCGTTGGTGGTGGGCCCGGTGGCCCAGGTGTTGGTAGTTGGGTTGTAGAGAGTGGTGGATTTCAGCGTACCAGTGACCAGCGCCACAAGCACCCGGCCATCGGACAGGAGGACGGAATCCGCATCGCTGAACCGCTGGCCTGATGATGGGGCTTTGATCCATTGGTTGGTCAGCGGATTGTAAGTTTCGCCTTCGTACGTGCCTGTTCCATATTCGCCCCCGGCCACGAACACCCTGCCGTCTTTCAGCACCTGCGAAGCAAAATAAAGCCGTGTGTCGTGCATGGAGGCCAGCGTGGACCATGTCCCCGTGGCATAGTGTCCTTGAGCGTCGGGCCTCAGTTTATAGATCGTGTTGCTCGTGCTCGAGCCAAATGCCAATACCGAGCCATCAGGCAGCATCATCATCAAACCAACGGCCGCCGGAGCAGAGGGCAAGGCTGTCCAAGTCCCCGTAGCATGAGCCTGCTGCATACTTCCAAAGCCTGAAAAAACTGCTGCAACAATGAGCGCACAATACAACTCACGACGTAAGAGTTTTGAAAATACCATAAAAAGGACTTACGAGGCGGGTTGCTTTATTTGACCAAATGCTTTGATAACAAATTATTTCCAAGGAATACAATCTATTTTAGCATTTCATTAAAAATTTTGCTCGGACTTTTGAGGCGGAAGCCAGCATAGCTTGCAGCCATGTCTTTATATCAGCCCGAGACTGGCACTCACCCGCCTAATTTAGGCTGAACCTCGGGCCGTTAGGAAGCAAATGGACGATTGCCCCAGTGTAGGGGGGCTTCTCATCCCGAGGAATGCCAATTCCGGCTGGTGTTTTACAGTCAGCTCTGAGAATATGCATGTATGAATACGCTCCACGCTCCCTTTGAACGGAAATTTGTCAGCCGCCGCGATATCCTCCGGGCGTTGGGCACCACTGCGGCTTTCACGGCCTTTCCAGCCATGCGTGCAGCGACGACGGGCAAGGACTCCCTGCCCACCCAGTTTTACCAAAGCCTCAGCGAGGAGCAGCGTGCGAAGATCGTCCTGCCTCTCGACCACCCGCAGCGCGGTTTCGTAAGCAACTGGTGGTACATCTGCCCGGAACAACGCCTGAACACCTTCTACACCAAGGATCAACAGGACCTCGTTCGGCAGATCTTTGAGTCCCTGCACCATCCTGACTATCGCGAGCAGATGAACTGGCAGGTGCAAAAGGACTTGATGGGCAATATTAAAAACACACCCTCCGTCGGCTTTTTTGGCACGCCCGAGGACGCCGATTTTGAGTTCATCTACACCGGCCACCACGTCACCCGGCGCTGCCAGGCCCACACCGATCAGGGCCTTGGCTTCGGCGGGCGGCCTATCTTCTATGGCAATTTTGCCAAAGCATTTCGTGAGTCGAAGGACCACGAGGGCAACCCCTTTTGGTATCAGGGCCTCATATTCAACGAATTCGTCCATGCACTAGACGGCAGACAGCAGGAAAAAATCCTCGTCGGCCGCGAACCACGGCCCGAAAGCCCTGCCAAAGTCATCGAGAAACGCAAGACCGACCTCCCGGGCCTCTGTGGTGCGGACCTCAGCAAGGACCAGCAGGCCAAGCTCCTCGAAACCATGCGCCGAATGCTCGTCTGCTTCCGTCCGGATGATGTCGCGGCCACCATGAAGAGCATCGAGGACAAAAAGCTCGTGGAGCGCCTCTTTGTCTCCTGCTATGGCGGGGCCTACGACATCGGAGCCGACAAAGTCTGGGACACCTGGCAGATCGAAAGCCCGGAGTTTGTCTGGTACTTCCGCGGCTATCCCCACATCCACGGTTATTTCCATCTCCCTGTTTAGCCACAAGCGAGAGGGCTACTTGTCCGCGTCGATGTCTGGGGTGGGGCCTTCGGTGCCGTGGAGTTTCTCCGCTTCGTTCGGCGTGGTGAGCACTTTATAGATGCACCAGCCAAACAAGACGGTGACGGTGCCGACTGAAAGCAGCATGACGATGAGGCCGGAGGTGGTCATAGGGGTGGTGTCGTTGGGGCCTTGTCCAGACCTTGCTCGGCGCGTTTAAACGCCCTGGAACGTGCAGCGATGAGCACAAAGAAAATCAACATGGCACCGATCATGCCAATGCTGAGCTGTGCAGGCAGCTTCGACTTTTCGCCGAACAGATCCGTGACGTAGGATGACACCGCTCCCGCCTGGAACGTGGCCAGATCAAAGCCCAGCACCTCCTTCAGCAGCCAAAGTGCGAAGATCGTGAGCAAAAACGCCGGACAGACCCAGCGGATGATTGGACGAAACAAGCGTGGCACTGGAAAGGCCCCGCCGTGGTTCATTTCTGCAAAGCCACGGTCAATGCCCCAGACCCAGCCAAACACGATGATCTGGAAGGTGGCGAGCATGAAAATCAGGAAGGTCCCGCCCCAAAAGTCCAGGGTGTCGAGAGCCTTTAGATCCTGGGTGAAGTAGGCCACAAAACCAGTCCCAAACGTCGTGAGCAAACCCAGCAGCGACACCGAAACCCGGCGGCCGACCCCAAGCGCCTCTTCGAGGAAGGCGATGCCCGGCTGCAACATGGAGATGGAACTGGTGATGGCCGCGAGGAACAGCATGAAGAAAAACGCACCGCCAAAAAAGCCCCCGCCCGGCATCCTGGCGAACACCAGTGGCAGCACCTTGAAGCCGAGCCCAATTCCCGCCTGCCCTGCCATGCCAGCCACACCGAGGAAGGCCACCGCTGCTGGCACGGTGATGAGCCCACCAAGCGCCACCTCGCAAAACTCGTTCGCGCTGCTGGCCGTGAGGCCGCTGAGCACGACATCGTCCTTCGGTCGCATGTAGCTGGCATACACAATGATGATGCCGAAGCCGACGGCCAGGCTGAAGAAGATCTGTCCCGCTGCCGCCAGCCACAGGCTGGGATTCGCCAGTTGTGTCCATGGCGAGATGGTTTTCAGCACCAGCGTCCCATGGCTCGATGCGACTTCGTTTTCCGCTTCCGCAATCGCTTTTGCTCCCACCACCTCGCGGTCTTTACCACCCGCTCCAGCCGTGGAGTCCACAACCACAACCACAACCTTGCTGGGATTCCACATGTAACCGAGCCCGTTCTGGACATTGTCATGCGGCCTGACGGGATCTGGAGCGCCAAGGGTCAGCACCCGCACCAACACCACCATAGCCAGCACAATGAGCAGGGGCAGCCCGATGTTGCACATCATTTCGATGCCGCCCGAGAGTCCGCGATAGATCAGCCAGAAGTTGAAGACAAACACTGCCAGCAGCCATGGCAACGTTTTGTCCATGCTGAGTTCCAGCGATGCCGCATCGCCCGTCGCGCCGGTAAAGGCGTTGTAGTACTCCACGGTTCCCTGCGCATCATTCAGTTGCAGGCGTCCCGTCCAAAAGTTCACCGCGTAGCCGAGACACCAGCCCTCGATCACCACGTAATAAAGGTAGATCACCACCGGAATGATCACGCCAATGACACCGGCATACTTTGCCCACGGCTTTTGAATGATGACGGCAAAGGCCCCCGGACACGAATTGTAGCCTCTGCTGCCCGCATAGCGCCCCATCGCCCACTCCGCCCAGCCAATTGGGAGGCCGATGATCAAAAACGAAATCGCATAGGCAAGCATGAAGGCACCACCACCATACTGCGCTGCAAGGCCGGGAAAGCGGAGGAAATTGCCCAGGCCCACTGCACTGCCTGCGACGGCCATGATAACACCCAGACGTGATCCCCAGGCTTCTTTGTTCTGCGACATGACGACGAGGTTAGGCAGGGCCTTGCGCCGCGACAAGGTTGTTGTCAAAGAAAGTGATACAGCAGCTTTTTCTTTAAAAGCAGAACTCGCACCAGAGCGACAATGTGCGAAACTTGAGTCCGTCATGCGTCCCAACCGACTGCCCGCCATCCTGTTCGCCACCACCATGCTTCTGATGACGGGTTCCGTGCTGTGGCTCCTGTGGGAAGCGCATGAAGCTTCCGCATTAAAAACGGAAGCGACAGCGGTAAAGCCGGGCCCTCATTCAGTCCGGGCGGCGGTTCCCATGGTCATGCCGCAAAGACCCGCTGTGACTGCCGCCGCCCCAGCGACCAAGCCCCCAATAGCAGCACCCGCCATCGCCATGCTCAATGTGCCCGGCTCCATGCCCAACGAGGCGCTGCTAACCTTCCGTACCGCCGAGGCACTGGCCGCCTTTCGGGACCGTGCTGCTGCGCTCGGCCTCGAAGTGCTCGGGTATGACGCCAAACTGCGCACGGCACGCGTGCGTTTTCGCAATACTACAGCTTTGGAACGTGATTTAAACGCCAACGCTGCAGATTACGCCTACATCGGCCCCAATCTCATCACACGCATTCCCGGCTTGCCTGCTGCTCCTCCAGCGCAGACGGACACCGCCAATGCCGGCGGGAGCATCCCCTTTCGCAGCCAGGGGATGGCCGCCATTGGTGCCGGTGGTGATCACACAGGCTGGGGCCAGGGCGTCACAGTGGCAGTGGTAGATTCCGGCATTACCAATCATCCAGCGCTCGCGAATACGCAAATCACCCATTACGACCTCGTCAACGACGGCAGCGCCTTCAACGGCCATGGCACCGCCATGGCCTCGCTGATCGCTGGCAGTGACCCGAACGTCAGCGGCGTTTCTCCGGCGGCCAAACTGCTCGACATTCGTGTGGCTGACACAAATGGCGACAGCAACACCGCCCTGGTTTCCACCGGCATCATCAAAGCCACGGATCTCGGTGCCCGCGTCATCAACATCAGCCTCGGCGCCACCGGCGACTCACCAGTGCTCGACGCCGCCGTGCAATACGCGCAGAACCACAATGTGGTGGTGGTGGCCGCTGCCGGCAATGAACAGCAGACCACCCTCTCCATGCCGGCAGGCATTCCCGGTGTTCTCAGTGTTGGTGCCGTAGATGCCAACGGCACGCAGGCGTATTTCTCAAACTCCGGCGACGGACTCACCCTGGCGGCCCCTGGCGTCGGCATTGTATCCGCATATGCCGATGACAAGCTCGTCATCGGCAGCGGCACTTCGCAGGCCACCGCCATCACCAGTGGTGTCGTCGCTTATCTTCTGGGGCGTGGTTACTACGCCCCCAACATCATTCCACTGCTCACCCGTACTGCCGAGCCTCTGCAGGCTCCTGCGACGGCCGTGGGCGCAGGTTTGATTCAGGTGCCCAAGTGAGAGATCAAAAGGTCGATCCGCCACCTTTTGACCGTGCTTGACCTCTTGACGGCGAAGCTGCCTTGACGGCTCGACCTCCTCCCACTACTTCCCGCATGGCCCGCAACTACACGCTGCACAGCACGCACGAACCCAGCACCCGCATTGACTACAAGGCGGAGCTCAACGAGCAGCAGTATGCGGCGGTCACGAGCCCCCCCGGTCAGGCATTGGTCATTGCAGGAGCAGGCAGCGGCAAAACTCGCACCCTCACGTATCGAGTCGCCTGGCTGCTCGACAACGGCATCCAGCCGGAGTCGATCCTGCTGCTCACCTTTACCAACAAAGCTGCACGCGAGATGCAGGAGCGTGTGCAGGCGCTCGTCACGTATGACGCCACCCGCATCTGGGGCGGCACCTTCCACTCCATTGGGAATCGTATTCTGCGCTACAACGCCGAGCGCCTGGGCTACCGCAAAGGCTTTTCCATCATGGACCGCGAGGATCAGAAGGACCTCATGGAAACCGTGCTCGGCAGCAGCGGCATCGACACCACCACTTACCGCTTTCCCAAGGCCGAGGTGCTGGGAGACATCTTCTCGCTCGCTGACAATACGCTCTGCGGCCTCAAAGAGATCATTCACACGCGCTATCCCTACTTTGAGGAAGTCGCCTCCGGCATCATCAAGATGCGCACGCTTTACCAGGAGAAAAAGCGCGAGACCAACTGCATGGACTTCGACGACCTGCTGGCGCTCACGGTGAAGTTGCTGGAGGAAAACGAAGACCTCCTGGAGCGCTACCGCACTCAGTTCGAATTCGTCCTCGTCGATGAGTACCAGGACACCAACAGCCTCCAGTGCCGCATGGTTGAGCTGCTCACCGGCCCGCAGGGCAATCTCATGGTGGTGGGCGATGACGCGCAGTCCATCTACTCCTGGCGCGGGGCGGATGTCTCCAACATCCTTGAATTCGACCAACACTGGCCCAAGGCCCGCGTGCATAAGATCGAAGTGAACTACCGCAGCGTGCCCGAGGTGCTGAACCTCGCCAACGCCGCCATCGCGATGAATCGCGGGCAGATCCCCAAGAATCTCCTGCCCGCCCGCGAATCGAAGGGCATGCTGCCTGCGCTCGTCTCGCTCGACAGCTCCTCGGCACAGGCCGCCTTCGTGGCGCAGCGCATCCTGGAGTTGCAGGACGAAGGCACGAACCTCAACGACATCGCCGTGCTCTACCGCGCGCATTTCCATAGCATGGAAATCCAAATGGAACTCACCCAGCGCGGCATCCCGTTCCAGATCACCAGTGGGCTGCGATTCTTTGAGCAGGCCCATGTCAAAGATGTGGCAGCGTTCATGAAGTTTGCCGTCAATCGCCAGGATGAGGTCAGCTTCATGCGCATGGTCCGCCTCGTCGAAGGCATCGGCAATGTCAGCGCCGGGAAGCTCTGGCAGGACTGGCTCAAGTCTGACGCCGCCAAGGCCGAGACGATGCCCACCAGCTTCTCTGAGGTGCTCCTTCCGCTCAAGGTGCCGAAGAAAGCCAAGCCCACCTGGGAGCAGTTTGCCTACACGCTCGACGAACTCATCGACAAAGACGGCAAGGTTGCCGCCCCGGCGCAGATGATCCGCAGCATCACCGACGGTGTGTATGAGGACTACATGAAGGCCAAGTTCAAAAACTACGAGCAGCGCCAGCAGGACCTCGAACAGCTCAGCAACTTCAGCGACCGCTTCACCGATCCCCTCGAATTCCTCAGCCAGCTCTCCCTGCTCAGCGGGGTGGATACCGACAACAACCCCGCCCAGCAGGCGCAGCAGGACCGCGACGCCGTCACCCTCACGACCGGCCACCAAGCCAAAGGCCTGGAATGGAACGTCGTCTTCGCCGTCTGGCTCGCCGACGGCATGTTCCCCCACAAACGCGCCATCGACGAAGGTGGTGATGCGGCCCTCGAAGAGGAACGCCGCTTATTCTACGTCACCGTGACACGCGCCAAGGACGAGCTGTATCTGACCTATCCCGTCATCAACCACCAAGCCCGCGATGGCGACATCATGATGCGCCCCTCACGCTTCATCACGGATCTTCCGAAAGATTTGGTGGAGGTGTGGAATGTGAAGAGCGGGTGGTAGGCGATGCCTTAAAGTAGTCGAGAGCATTAGCTACTTCTGACTTCAAGCTCAGTATTCCACGCGCATCACCCAAACCTTAAAAACCTTCGGATGCGCACCCCCCCCCAATGAAACAACTGCGGTGAGGCGCGCTGCCAGAGATGCGAATTAACCTCTGCTCAATCCATCACCTCAAGCAACTCCACAACGAAGTGCAGCGTCGCATTCGGGGGAATCCCTGATGATGGCTGACCTGCCAAGCCGTAGCCGAGGTAACCGGGGATTTCGAGTTCGATCATGCCACCTTTGCCGATCTTTTGCATCCCTTCAGTCCACCCCTTGATGACCTGGTTAAGTCCGAAGGTGATCGGCATGCCTTTGATGTAGGAACTGTCGAAAACCCTGCCGTTGAACAACCTGCCGTGGTAATTAACTTCAACCCGCTGCACTGCCGCAGGCTTGGGACCACTGCCCTGGCGCAGGATCCGGTATTTCAATCCTGATTCAGTGGAAGTGAATGCCTTGGCAGCCTTCGGGTCGATCGCGCCAGCCCCCTCTGGAAGTTTGGGGAATGGAATGTCTTCTTCCGCCAGGATCCCACTGGCTGCCATGACCAGGCAACCTAGCAAGGCGATTCCAATGGAGCGACGAGAGAGCAGGCGGAGACTGGAGCGGAAGGAGTTCATCACGAAGAACTGACGTAATGTCCGACTTTCGTCAAGCGTTTACGGCCTGGATGGTCATGAAGCAGAGATGTCAGTAATTTTCCTAATTAACCATTCATCACCTATTCCTCAGTCTTCAATTGCCCCCTTAAAGTTTGGCAGCGTTCGTGGCTGCCTCAACTTCGTCCACATAAGGCTCGCCGGTGATTTCTTCGATCTTTTCCCGATTTTCCTCCTCGCTCAATGCCGGCGCTTCCTCACCGTCCTTGGTGGCTGGGCCGTGGTAGGTCACATGCCAGTCCACCCGCTTCCAGCCGCCCTCCACTCGCTTGAAGGTGTAGTGCAGCTTCGGCTTGCGGAACCCAAAACCGTCATCAATCGGGCCGATGGCCATTTTGACCTTCAGGGGCTTGGCTTCGGCAATCTGCTGGATTTCAATCGGGGTCTGGGATTTGTCGCCTTTGAGCAGGAAGTGGTCTTCCTTTTCCTCCGTGAGTCCATCGCGGTGGAAGGCATTGATGGACCAGTCGTAGGCAGGAAAAGTCTGGGCGATTTCCCACATGCTGGGAGTTTTGTCCTCAGGCAGTTTAACGACATCTTCGATGATTTTTTCCGCCATGGCCGGACGCTTGACGCTGAGAAGACGCTCGTCTTTGGCCTTCTGCGCCCGTTGTCCAGGTGTATCGCAGCTTGGGAGAGCGATGAGGATGCAAGTGGCGATAATTCGGAAAATCCAAGGGAGCATAAATGGTGACTGGCAAGGCGGACTGATAGAGAAGGATGTAGGCCAATTTTTCGAGTATCAAAGTGTGATATATTGGGCACAGACCATTCTCAGGCTGCTCCCCCCAGCTTCATGCCACAGGAGCCCCGTTCATTTCGGAACGAAAGGAATCTGAAAAGTGGTGAAACTTCCCGATGGCCCCTTCGTTTAACAGGGCAATCGGCCCGGACTACCGGACGACACCACCATGAAAACGCGACTTTGCATCCCCCTCGCCTGTGCGCTGCTTATCACTGGCCTCCAGGCCGACAATGAAGTCTATCGCACCTGGACTGACGCCCAAGGGCGAAAGCTGGACGCCACCTTCCGAGGCATCGAAAATGGCAACGTTTTCCTTCAGGTCCGCAACGGCTACGTTTATCGTCTCCCGCTGGACAAACTTTCAGCCGTGGATCAGGAAGCCGCCAAAACCCTCAAGCCGGAAGGACTCGGCATTCCTGCGGACCCCAATCTGGCCCAGGCTGCCGCCCAGATCGACATGCTGGTCGAAGCCGGACTGAAGAAGGCCGAATTGAAGCCCAACCCGCTCGCCTCCGACGAACAGTTCGTCCGCCGCGTGTTTCTTGATCTCGCAGGACGCATCCCCACCCGGGAGGAAACGCTGGAGTTCATCAACGATCCCAGCGTTTCGAAACGCGCCAAGGTGATCGACCGGTTGCTCAACTCCGAGGGCTACCGCAGCCACCTGTTCAACTACTTTGCCGACATGCTCCGCATGGCGGATGTGGCGCAGAAGGCACGCTTTTTCACCTATCAGGACTGGTTGAAAGGACAACTGGGAGACAATGTCCCGTGGAGCAAGATCGTTTACTCCATGCTGACCGCCGATGGCAAACTCCTGGATAACGGTGCCACCGGCTACCTGCTGCGCGATGCCGGCATGCGGCTGGACAATCTCAGCCTCACGCTCAGCACCTTCATTGGTGCCAACGTCTCCTGCGCCCAATGCCACGACCATCCTTTCGCCGACTGGACACAGCGCCAGTTTTATGAAATGGCGGCCTACTTTGGTGCCACGGAAACCTACGGGGTCAAGGGCAACAAAGGCGGCATGCAGGGCATGCGCAAGGTGATCGCCACGCTGGGAGACAAAAAACTGCAGCAGCAGGCCAAGAACCTCATGCGGGTCAACAGCCTGGCCGTCGAGGATTCCAGTGAAAATGATCTAAAAATGCCGGACGATTACAAATACCCAGACGCCAAACCCGGTGACCCGGTGAAGCCAAAGCTGATCATGTGGAGCGACGACAAATCCAAGAAAGCCTACCAAGGCGCGCAGCCCACCAAGCACGATGAACAACTGCGCAGCCAGTTCGCCAAATGGATGACCTCGCCGGACAATCCGCGCTTTGCCATGACCATCGCCAACCGCATGTGGAAGCACATCTTCGGCATCGGCGTCAAGGAACCTGTCACCGACCTCGATGATCCGAACGCCAGCGTCAATCCTGCACTACTGCATCACCTCGCCAATGAAATGGTGCGCCTGAAATTCGACCTCAAGCAGTTCCTGCGGGTGCTGTGCAACACCCAGACCTACCAGCGCGAGGCCACCAGCCACGAACTGGCCGACAACACCCCCTACCTCTTTCCCGGCCCGATTCTCCGCCGCATGACATCCGAACAGGCCTGGGACTCCTGCGCCACCCTCGTCGTTGGCAGCGATGTGGACAAATTCAAAGCTCACCGTGGTGCCAACTATGCCAAAGCCATGAGCGTTGATTTCAGCGGGGGGGCCTCGCCTGAAGCGCTCAAACATCAAATTGAGAATGCCGTCGCAAGCATGCGCCAGTTTGGTGGCAAGGCCGAAGGCAATCCCAAGAACAATGCAAAGAAAAAGCGAATGATGAACCAGGAGGAAGACCTCTCCATGGCACCGCCTGTGCGCAACGGCATGGTGCTGGCACGTGCCTCGGAACTGCCGCAGCCGGAAAAAGACCAGCATTTCCTGCGCATGTTCGGCCAAAGCGACCGGCAGATCGCCGACAGCGAAAGTGAAGAAGGCAGCATCCCACAGGTGCTCATGCTCATGAATGGCGAGGCCCAGCGGGTCATCGGCCAGAAAGATTCACTCGTGGTGCAAACGGCCAGCGCACAGAAAACCCCTGAACAGCAGGTCGAAAGCCTCTACCTCAGCTTTTTCAGCCGCAAACCCAAGCCTGCTGAACTCGGCGAAGCCGTGGCAGGACTTGGCAACGGCATGACCATGCGGGATCTGACATGGGTGCTGTTCAACACCCGTGAATTCATCTTCGTGGAATAGACCAATCCCCCTTCCCTTTACCTGCCATGAATCTTCACAACCAGCTTGATCCCATCACTAGGCGCGTCTTTTGCGAGCGCTGGGCCAGCACCGCGCTCGGCGTCACCGTTTTGCATGGCTTCGGCGGCAGTTCCTGGGCCGCCGAAGCAGCCAAGACCGCTGCTCTTCCCTCAGGCCCCGGTTTTGGCAAGGCCAAGAATATCATCTTCTTACAGATGATCGGCGGCATGACTCACATCGACACGTTGGACCCCAAGACTGGTCCGACCCAGGGACCAAAAGCACCGATCAAAACCAAGGCCGACTTTCAACTGGGCGGCACGATGGAAAACCTCGCCAAGCAGACAGACAAGATCAGCATCATTCGCAGCATGACTTCCAAAACGGGAGTGCACGCCGCTGGTCAGTACATCATCCGCACCGGCTATGAGCAGCGTGGCACCATCAAGCACCCCAACATCGGAGCTTGGGCGCAACATTTCCTGGGCTCCAGCCACAAGACGCTGCCATCCAGTGTCTGCATCAACCGTCAGCCGCAGAACGGCAACGGCTTCTTCCCTTCCAGCTTTTCCCCACTGCCCATCCTTGATCCCGATGCGGGCCTGCAATACGCCAAGAGCGAAGCCAGCCCGGAGCAGATGATCAAGCGTCTTGTCATGCTGGAACAACTGGACGCCGGATTTCGCGACCGTTTTAAGACGTCCGAGGTGAAAAGCTACACTGAGTTCTATGACAAAACGATCAGCATCATGTCCGGCACGGACCTTGAAGTCTTTCACCTCGATGATGAACCGGCGGCCTTGAAAGAAAAGTACGGCAAGAATAATTTTGGCCAGGGCTGCATGCTAGCACGCCGTCTCGTGGAAAAAGGCATTCGCTACATTGAAGTCGCGAAAGGCGGCTGGGACATGCACAACAGCATCGACGACGGCCTTGAGGAACATGGTGCCGAACTCGATCAGGCTCTTGCTGCTCTGCTCGAAGATCTCAAGGAACGCGGTCTGCTTGAAAGCACACTCGTCGTGCTCTGCTCCGAATTCGGTCGCGGTCCCAAGATCAATGGCAACGGCGGACGCGACCATCATCCGAAGGTCTTTTCAACCCTTCTCGCCGGTGGTGGCGTCAAAGGCGGCTTCATCTATGGGGCAAGCGACAAGGAAGGCATGGCCGTAGCCGACAAGCAGGTCAGCCCGCAGGATTTCCTTTCTACCATCGGCTGGAGCCTCGGCCTGCCCATCGACGAAGTCGTCATGTCCCCCAGTAACCGACCCTTCACCGTCGGCGATAAAGGCAAGGCAATCATGGACGTGTTTGCGTAGCACAAAAGTACTCGGGAGCTTTAGCTCGCTCTGGGAAATGCAGCGCTCCTTCCAGAGTGAGCTAAAGCTCACCAGTACTTTCCTTCGCAAGCAGCTCGAACATCTGGCGTACTTTGCCTCGCGATGCTTTTATCGCCTCTGACCATGACTTCCCGCCGCCACTTTCTTTCCGCCAGCACCGCCGCGTTTGCCGCTTCGTCGTTTCACATCTTCGGTGCGGATCCGGCCAAGAAGTATCGCACGGCCTTGATCGGTTGTGGATGGTGGGGCATGAACATCTTGAAGGAGGCACTGGCATCCGGCCGCATCAAGGTCTGCGCCTTGTGCGATGTACATGAAGACGTGGCATCAAACGCCGGTGACACGGTGAATGGCATCTCTGGAGACGACCCAAAACTCTACAAAGACTACCGCGAACTACTGGACAAGGAAAAGCCCGAGATCGTCATCATCGCCACACCGGATCACTGGCATGCGCTGCAAGCGATTGCCGCATGCAAAGCAGGCGCTCATATCTATGTCGAAAAGCCCACCGGGCACACCATCAACGAGAGCAAGGCGATGGTGAAAGCCGCGCGTGAGGCTGGCGTCGTGGTGCAGGTGGGACTGCACCGCCGCATCGGCCCGCATCATGTCGAGGCGATGAATTTTCTCAGATCTGGTGCCGTCGGCAAAGTCGGCATGGTGCGCGCCTTTGCCGACAGCAAGGGCGGCCCAGAGCTGCCGAAGCCGAACAGCCAGGTGCCTGAAGGCATGGACTGGGACATGTGGTGCGGTCCGGCTCCCCTGCGCCCATTCAACTCCAAGCTGCACCCGGGCGGCTGGCGCAACTTTCTCGACTACGCCAACGGTACCATGGCCGACTGGGGCGTGCATTGGCTGGACCAGATCATGCTCTGGAGCGGTGAAAAAGGACCGAAGAAAATCTTCTGTGCCGGGGGGCGGCCCATTGCAGGTCCCGCCGTGCTCAATGATAAGGAGCAGACCACCGATGCTCCAGATCATCAGGTGGCCACGTTTGAGTTTGAGCAGTTCACCGCCGTTTGGGAACACCGCAAGTTTGCCGACAACAACAACGAGAAGCACAAGATTGGCTGCTATTTCTACGGCGAGAAAGGCGTGCTGCACATCGGCTGGCGCGACGGCTGGACCTTTTACCCCGTGAACGCGAAAGACGGCGAAAAGCACGGCAACCACCAGCTTCAGGAACCCGACGGCCACAACATCGCCCTGCTCTGGGCCGACTTCATCGATGCCATCGAGAAGAAAAAGCAGCCCGTCGCCGACATCGAGAGCGCCCACCGCTCCACCTGCCTGCCCCTGCTCGGCATGCTCAGCTACAAAGCAGGCCGCAGCATCCAGTGGGACCCGGAGAAGGAGCTTATCATCGGGGATGAGGAAGCCAGCAAGCTGATGCAGCGGGAGTACCGCAAGCCGTGGGTTTATCCGCTTTAAAAGCAGATAATCAGCCGATTGTTGCTTGATCTTGTCATTTCCTGCGGCTTTCAACACGGCTCATGGTGAATCAGGCATCCTTCCTGCTTTGTTCTCCAAGCTACCTCCAGCCATGTCCGAAATTCCTCCGCAAAACCTCCGCAACCACGGCTTTCAGCTTCTCGAAGACGACCTACGTTACCTGATGGAGGCCTTCTCCGCTGTGCTCCAGCAGCTTGGCGAACCCGAATTGGCCGCCAGTCTGCCTTGGATCGGCACCGGAGTGCCGCAAAAAACCAATCGCTCCCTCGGTCAGGCCTACTCCATTGCCTTTCAATTGCTGAATGTCGTCGAAGAGCGCGCCGCCTCGCAAATCCGGCGTCTGCGCGAGAAAAAAAGCGGACCCGAGGCTGAAAAGGGCCTGTGGGCGGACAATTTGAAGCAACTGCGCACCCTCGGCCTGAATGAGGCGGACATCCTTGCTGCGCTGCGCGATGTCTGCGTCGAGCCCGTGCTCACCGCCCATCCCACTGAGGCGAAACGTGAGACGGTTCGCGAGCTTCACCGAGAGATCTACAGTCTCATGAACCGTCATGAGAACCCGGCATTCACCCCGCGCGAGCAGGCCCGCCTGCAGAGCCAGCTCCGTACCCAGCTCGAAAACCTGTGGCGCACCGGGGAAATCCACGTCACGCGCCCGAGCATCGAGGCCGAGCTGCAAAACGCACTGCACTATCTTCGTGATGTGTTTCCCGAGGCACTCACTCGCGCGCACGTTCACCTGCGTGAGGCCTGGCAGGCCGCTGGGTATGACGTGGCGAAAATTGATTCCCTGCCGTCCTTGATCCGTTTCGGTTCATGGATCGGTGGTGACCGCGATGGACATCCCTTCGTCACCGCTGACGTCACCCGCCATGCCTTGAAGGTCATGCGCAAAAACGCCCTTCGCGTGCAACGTCGTGCGCTCGAAGCCCTCGCCTTCCATTTGCCCCTTAGCTCGCTGTTCCAGATCACCCCACCGCAGCTCACGGAGCTGATCGCGACCCTCAGCACGCAGCTCAAATCCGAGCCGGGCGTTGATCTCGCCAACATCCTGGAGCGCAACAAAGAGGAACCGTGGCGCGCCGCCGTTTACCTCATGCACGCGAAGGTCGTCCTCGCCAGTGAGAAGCCATCCTCGCCTGTCGCGTATGTACAGCCGGAAGAACTGCGTGCTGACATCGATGTCCTCGCGCAAACCCTGCTCGATGTCGGCTCCAAGGCCGTCGTCGAAGAGCAGATCGTTCCCTTCCGACGCAATCTCACTGCATTCGGCTTCCACTCCGCCTTGCTCGATGTGCGGCAGAATTCCGCCTTCCATGAAAAGGCACTCGATCAGCTCCTGCGTGCCGCCGGTCTGCTGGATGGAGGTTCATTCGTCACCTGGTCCATCGAGCAAAAGCGTGCCCTGCTTGACCGCGAGCTCATCTCTCCGCGTCCTTTCCTCGCCCCAGGCATCTCCGCCGGGCCTGAAGCTGACACCGTGCTCGACTGCTACCGCGTCTTGGCAGATCACCGCGCCAAGTATGGCAATGCGGGTCTCGGCTCTCTCATCATTTCGATGACTCGCAGCGTCGAAGACATGCTCGTCGTCTTCCTTCTCGCCCGCGAAGCCGGACTCATGACCTGGAGTGAAGAAGGACTCGTATGCCCTCTGCCTGTCGTTCCCTTGTTTGAAACCATGGGCGACCTCGAAGCCGGCCCAGGCATCGTCGAAGCCTTCCTCTCGCATCCCGTCGCCAAGCGCAGCCTCCTTGCGCAGAGCAAAGGCGGCACGCCGGTCTTCCAAATGATGGTCGGATACTCCGACTCCAACAAGGATTGCGGCATCGTCGCCAGCCAGTGCGCTCTGCATCGTGCGCAGCGTGAGCTTTCAACCACAATTCACCACCATGGCGTGCGCCCGATCTTCTTCCATGGCCGTGGCGGCACCGTCGGACGCGGTGCCGGACCCACGCATTGGTTCATGGAGGCACTGCCGCATGGCTCTCTCAGCGGCGGCATGCGCATGACCGAGCAGGGCGAGACCATTGCTCAAAAATACGCCCACATCGGCTCCGCTGTTTACAATGCCGAGCTGCTCATGGCCTCCACCACGGCAGCCACCGCGCGTCATCGTTCTACCGAATCCAGTGCGCATCCCGCTCTGGAGCCGCTGTTTGACAAGCTCGCCGCCGATAGCCGCGATGCCTACCGTGCCTTCCTGCACGCGCCGGACTTCATGAAGTTCTACCGCCAGGCCACGCCGATCGATGCGCTGGAAAACTCCCGCATCGGCTCCCGCCCAGCACGCCGCACCGGCCAGGCCTCGCTCGACGATCTGCGCGCCATTCCCTGGGTGTTTTCGTGGACGCAGTCACGCTTCTACCTCCCTGGCTGGTTCGGTGCCGGCAGCGCTTTGACCAAACTCAAGACTGACGATCCCCAGAGCTACGCCACCCTGGCCGCCGCTATTCCTGGCTCCGCGTTCCTGCGCTACGTCCTCACCAATATCGAAAGCTCCCTCGTCAGCGCCAACACCGACCTTATGCGTGCCTACGCCGGTCTGGTGGAGGACACCGCCGTGCGTGACCGTTTCCTCGGCATCATCCTCAGCGAATACGAAGCCACCCGCGCCATCATCGACGACCTCTTCCATGGCACCTTCGAAGAACGCCGTCCGCGTCTCGCTTACACCCTGAATATTCGTGAAGAACCGCTCAAGGTTCTGCACCTTCAGCAGATCGCCCTGCTGCGTGAATGGCGTGGACTCACTGCCGCTGGCAAAACGGACGCGGCGGATGCGATGGTTTCCGACCTGCTGATTTCGATCAATGCCATTGCGTCAGGGTTGCGGACGACGGGCTAAAACCATGGCCAATGATACCTAGCTTCGAGCCGAGGTCATTTTAACCCGGCTGCGGGAACGGTCAGTCCCGGACCATCCAGCGCGTGCAACTCACGGCCAAACTGATCATTATCCGATTCAAAGAGAATCATTCCGTTGAGCACCGCTGCGACGTGGGTCCACCGCTTGAGCGAGGCCAGCCTTCGGCTGCCATCCTCCGTTCCGTCCGTGATCCAAAGGTCCATGTTGGTTTCTGCGTTCTTGCGCTGGAACAACACGCGTCCATCGGTCATCGGAAACAGACTGAAAATCTCCGCATCTTCAGCTCCAAGCACGATGTCGATCACAAGGTGAGTGCCGCCCTTGGTCCCGTCCGAGACCCATAGCTCAAGACCATGTTTGCCGTCATCCACCGCAAAGAAGAGCCGCCCTCCGGCAACCACCGGCTGTGGCTGACGTCCTGGTGGAAAAGAGAAGACGGCCTCTTTGTACGGATCGCTGTCCAAGATGTTCTTGGAACCTGCAGCCGTGCCATCACTGCTCCACAAGCCGCAGCGCCGGGTGCGATCATAGGCGAGTATCATGCCAAGTTCGCCCACACGACCGAACCAGAGTTCAGAGGCATAATTCTCGGGCCACCACGACGCCAGTTTGAGCGCCGAATTCCCGTCCGTATGCCATAATTCCAAGGGCTGCTTTTGCCCGTTGGGCAGCATCAACACTCCACTTGGAGTTGAGACAAACTGATTGATTCCATCATCATTCTTAAAGGTCGGCATTCCCGGCATCACCAGCTTTTTCAATCCAGACTGTGTTCCGTCGATGCTCCAAAAAGCCTTGCCATCAAAGTCCAGCTTCAACATGGCTCCATTCAATATCGCCCCATCGGTATAGTCATCCCAGCCATTAAAAGGAACCGCGATGGTTTCTGTCACTCCAGTGTGGAGATTGAGCGCCACCAACCCATGCCCATCGTAGTCGCCGTGGAGTGAGAGCACCAGGCGATCCCCTATCAGAACCGGCTTGTAATCATCGCACACATCTTTGCCATCTTCGGAAATTGGCCGAGTTCCGACCTCGGTGCCATCCGTCACCCAGACCCGGCTGCCCTTCCCAAGGGCTGCGTTAGGTCCTTGGAAGTACAAACGGTTATCAAACACAAAGGGGTTGTCGAAAATGGAACTGCGTTCCTGCCACGGAAAATCCTTGATGCGTCGTGTTCCTGCCGTGCTGCCATCTGAGCTATAGAGCGACACCGTTTTACCACTCTGATCGGAGGCGGCGATGAACCAGACTTTGCCATCCCACACAAAGAACTCTGAAAGGCCGGAGCCGTATCGGCCTGGATTCAAGTCAGCCACCAAACGAAGCTTGGCGGGTTCTGCGGCAGAAGTGGCCAGCATGACCCCAAAGCAAAGAAATGAGCGCCACATATTTGTCAGCTTAATGAACTGAGCTTGCACTCGTCAAGGCTAGATTCAATTCACGCTCTCCCTCGGTATTCCCCCGGCGCTACGCCTACCCAGCGCTTAAAAACACGTGAGAAGATCGCGGCATTTGCATACCCGACATGTGAAGCCACGACTTCCAGCTTGTCGTTCCCGGCCTCCAGAAAGCGGCGCGCCTGCTCCATCCGCAAACATGTCAGATGCTGCATCGGGCTGCGGCCCAGCTCCTTCATGCACAGGCGTCGCAAGTGCTCCGGGCTGCAATGGCTGCGATGCGCCAGCTCGGCCAGCGTCCAGTCGCGCATCAGGTCCTTCTCCACATCCGCCCACAGCTTTGCCACACGTGGCTCGCGGCTGCGCCAAGGCTGGGCAATGCGGCGTATCGTCGCATGCAGCAGTTCCAGCCAGTGGTGCAATATTCGCTGCTCGCGTTCCCCTTCCCACTCGGCACGCACGCCATGGATGATCCGTGCAATTTCATCCGCATGGGCCGTCGGCATCACGGGAGATGCCGCCCCGACTACAGGCGTGACAAAACTGGGCTCGTCATAGCGCACCCACGCAAAGCACCAGCGCTCGCGGCCCTTCGCCTCAAAGGCATTCAACACTCGTGGCGGCGCCAGGCACACCATGCCCGGCTTCACCCGCTGCCAGCGACCATCAAGCAAGATTGAGCCTTCGCCGCTCACGCAGGCCATCACAAAACTTCCCGTCGGACTCATGCGCACGCGCCGATACGGTGGCAGCGCCTCATCCAAGCCAAAGCGTGCAATGCGGTGCGTGGTCATCTCCACACATTCCCGCGCCTCTACGACCCACCGCCGCGTGCGCGGGCCATCGAGCGTGGTTTCTATGAGGTCATGGTTCATGGGGGAATTACAACGCGCCGCGCAGGCTTGGCAAGGAGAGGCACTTGCCAAGTGCCGTCATGCGCTGAAGCAGCTCGCACGCGCCCAAGCCGGGACTTGGCAAGTCCCTCTCCTTGATTTGGCATGGCGCGCCGCACAGGTGCATTTCGGGCATGACACCGTGCATGTCATCCTGCTAGGCTGCGTTTAACCCATCCGTTATTCCAACCATGAAGCACCTGCTCTCTTTGTTCCTCCTCTCCACCGCGCTCCACGCGGAGCCGATCTCCCTCTTTGATGGCAAGACTCTCGACGGCTGGGACTACGATCCCAAGATCTGGCGCGTCGAAGACGGCATGATCACCGGCGGCTCCACCACCGAGAAGATCAAGGAGAACCACTTCATCTGCTCGAAAAAGAATTATCGGAACTTCGACCTGAAGCTCAAAATCAAGGTCAGCGGCGATCCCAAGACCGGCATGCTCAACAGCGGCATCCAGATTCGCAGCCTCCGCGTTCCCGGTGGCGCGCACATGACCGGCTATCAGGTCGATTGTGGTGCCGGCTGGTTTGGCAAGATCTACGACGAGTTCCGCCGCAACAAGGTCATCTGGGCCCCCACGCCCGAGCAGCAGGCGGCACTGGACAAAGCCATCGATGTCTTCGGCTGGAATGAATACCGCATCCGCGCTGAAGGCACACGCATCCAAACCTGGATCAATGGCGTCCACTGCATCGATTACACCGAGACGGACAAGAACATCGCGCTGGACGGCCTCATCGGCCCGCAGGTTCACAGCGGCGGCGTCTGCCTCGTGCAGGTCAAAGACGTGACGATTGAAGAACTGCCGCCCACACCCGGTGCCCCCACTTGGGAATCACTCGGCGGTGTCGATGCCGCCCGCAAACTCGTCGCCCCTCCGCCAAAGCCGCAGGCCGATGCTGCAGCAGCACCGAAGCGCGACATCAGCTACAACAACGTCCAAGGCACCGCTTTGACCGCCGAGGAGCAGTTGAAGAAGTTTCATCTGCCTGAGGGCTACGAGATCGAACTCGTCGTCAAAGAAAGCGAAGGGCTCGGCAAATTCGTCAGCGTTTACTTTGACCAGCGAGGGCGAATGTGGACGCAGACCGCGCTGGAGTATCCCGTGGATGCGAATGAAAACCCCGCAGCCGCCGAGGCGGTGTATGCGGCCCATGGCAAAGACAAGGTGCTCGTCTACCCGCGGGAGTCGGTCAATGGGCCGATTCCCGCGGGAGGACTCACCAATCCCACCGTCTTCGCCGACGGTCTCGCCATCCCGACCGGCATGTTGCCTTGGGGCAATGGCGACACCTGCTACGTCCAGCACGGCCACGATCTCAAACTCTACAAAGACACCAACGGCGATGGCAAGGCCGACAAGTTCGACGTCATCCTCACCGGCTTCGGTGTGCAGGACTCACACCTGTTTCCCCATCAGTTCACCCGCGCTCCCGGCGGCTGGATCTGGATGGCGCAAGGCCTCTTCAACAACAGCAAGGTGCACAAGCCCGGCAGCGATGTCGTCGTTGAGTACCCCAAGTGCGGCATGGCCCGCTTCCGTCCCGATGGCAGCGAGTTTGAAATGACCAGCGTCGGCCCCAACAATATCTGGGGCCTCGTGATCACCGGCGAAGGCGAAACCTTCATTCAGGAAGCCAACGACTATGGTTACCCCATCATGCCCTTCCACGAATACGCCTACTACCCCGGCGGCATGGAAGCCCTCAAAAAGAGCTATCAGCCCGACTTCCCCCCGCAGGCCGAGTTCCGCATGGGTGGCACCGGCTTGAGCGGCCTCGCGCTGATCGAAAGTGGCTCTCTCCGCGACTCCAAAGCCGCACACACCATGGCCGTCGCCAATCCCATCACCTCCAAGATTCAAACCCTCGGCATGCACCGCGACGGTGTCTATTGGAAGCTCGCGCAACTCCCCGACCTCATCACCTGCGACGATCCCTTCTTCCGCCCCGTCGGCCTCACCAACGGCCCTGACGGCTCCATTTACATCGTCGATTGGTACAACAAGATCATCTCGCACAATGAAGTGCCGCGCACACATCCAGACCGTGACAAGACGCGCGGACGTATCTGGCGCGTGAAGCCGAAGGGGGCGAAAACAGAAGTGGCTGACTTCACGAAGTTGAGCAGCGATGAGCTTATCGCCATGCTCGGCACGCAACCAACGGCGAGGGCGCATCTGGTATGGCAGACCTTGACGGATCGGCTGGGGCCGCTGCGCTTTCAAAGCGACTCCGCCGATATGAAGAAGATCCTTGGTCTCAAGAAAACTTCGAATGCGGCTGCGGCGATTCAATTGCTTTGGTGCAAAGAGTCGGTCGGCATTGGCCCTGTTTCTGAAGAGGTTGCAAGCACAGCGGATGTCCATCTGCGTCGACAGATCTGCCGATCTCTTGGAGAGATCTGGTCGAGTTCCCGGATGGGATGGTGGTGGAAACGTGCCGAAACATTCAACACCATTGCTGATGATCCCGATCCAGGTGTTCGAAGTGCTGGCATCCAATCAGCCAATTGTTTGCTTGAATGGAAAAAGGTGGTGCATAGTTCCAAGGGGCTGAGCGCCAATGTCGGAGTGCCGGATGAACTGGATGCCGTTTCCATTCTTCTCACCTTCGCCAAGCCCTCCCTCCCCGGCCCTCTCGGCCAATCCTCCCGTGGTCCAAAACAGATCCCCGTGCGTGAAGCCTATGACAGAGAGTTCGAACGCTTCCTCGTCCGCATGTTCCTGGAGCGTCACCCTGACATCGTTGCAAAGTTCCTCGATTCCGCATCTGCAACAAAGCTGCCGGTGGAGTCCCGCGTGCTCGCATCCCTCGCGTTGGAACCGAAAAGCAGCGCTTCACGTGTGGCCAAGCTGCTGCCGGAACTTGATCGTGCCCCGAACGACGAAGAACTCCTCCGCCTCGCCCAGTTCCCCGCCGAACCTGGAGTTGGCGCTGCCCTCAAGGCCTTGCTCACCAATGAAAAGTCGCGCACCGCCGTTGCTGAGAAGTTGCTCGCGCAACGCACCAAGCTCGATGCCGCACAGATCGCGCCGCTGCTCACGGAGACGGCGAGAGAATTGCTGCAAGGTGATGTGGGCACTCCTGCCCGCAATGAGGCGCTCGATGCGGGCAAGAGTGCCCGCATCACTCTGGCCCTCCAGCTCATCGGTGGTTTCCAGCTCACGGCACTCGAAAGCGAACTCCTCGCACTCATGAAGCAGCAACCCACCGCCGCCCTTCTGAACACGCTGCGCGATCTTCGCAGCGGAGCGGCGGACCTCTTTGCATCCCTCGCCAAATCCGATCCAGATCCCCTCATTCACGCCGCCGCACTCGAAGCCCTCGCCGCCTCGCGGGCACCTGATGCCGCAGCCAAGCTCCTCGCTCTTTACCCTACGCTTCAGCCAGCACAGCGCCATGCAGCACTAAACACCCTTGCCACCACCAAGGCAGGCGCACAGACCATCGTCGCCGCCTTGCTCGACAAAACCCTGCCGCAGGCGGATCTCGATGGTCCCACCGTCGAACGCCTAGCCACCGTGCTCGGCAACGACCCCGCCCTCGAAAAACTCCAGCAGCAGCTCGGCGGCATCTTCCGCGAAGTGCTGCTGCTTGATGGCGAAGACACCGCTGTGGTCGATTCCAAAATCACACTCGACGGACCCTTCACCGTCGAGGCCTGGGTGCGTCTCGCCGAAGGTATCAGCAACGCCGACAGCCTCCTAGGCACTCCCGGCGGCGTAGACATGAACTTCTTCGGTTCCAAGTTCCGCGTCTATGCAGGCTCCGAATTGAAAGACGTCTGCGTGGCCACGAAGCCCATGACGCCCGATCTCTGGACCCACCTCGCCGTCACCCGCGACGACAAAGGCATCATCCGCATCTATCAAAACGGTGAGCTCGATGCCACGGGAAGCAAACCCGCCCCTGCCAAATGGGAGAACTGCAAGATCGGCTTGAGTGGTCCGAAGCAAGGCACGGAAGGCGTCATCACGGAGTTCCGCGTGTGGAAAACGACTCGCAGCGCTCAAGAGATCCGCGCCACGTTTGACCGTATTGTAGTCCCGGCTTCAGCCGGCTCTGATCTCGTTTATTCTTCCACAGACCGACTCAAGCCGGAACTGAAAAACATCTTTGGCAAAGGCGCACGCCTCGCCAAAACCATCGACACCCCACCGCTGCTCACCGAGGAGCAGGCCAAGGCCCTCGACACCAAGTTCGCCAAATACTCCGCGCTCGCCCCCAAAGGCAACGCCGCGAACGGCAAAGCTCTCAGCGCCCTCTGCATGGCCTGCCATCAGATCGGCAGTGCGGGCGGCCAGATCGGCCCAAACCTCAGCGGCGTCGGCGCGATGGGCTTGGAAGCCGTGCTCCGCAACATCCTCACGCCCAATGCCGCCATGGAGCCGGGCTACCGCATCTACCGCGTCGAAATGAAAAACAGCGACCTCATCGATGCTTTCTTTGTCAGCGAAGACAAGAACGCCACCATCATCCGCCAGCCCGGACTGCCAGACCGTCGCCTCGACAAAAAAGACATCCGCAGCACGAAGTACATTCGTCGTTCCCTCATGCCCGAGGGCTTGCTCGATGCACTGCAGGATCAGCAGGTGGCAGATCTGCTGGCGTATCTAATAACGCTGAAGGGCTAAGAAGCAGGCGTTGACAGGCCGTGTGGAATCCCGATAGGCGGTTTGCCAACCAAATGCAGCCTTCCCCCCAAGACCCCACCACCAAACCTGCCGCTCCCGCAGATCTGGAAATCAAAGATGCCCAGCTCATCTTCAACCACGTCTGGAAGAAGCTGGAAGAAGACTATGGCCGCGAGAAGCTGAGGTTTCCCAAGGAGCTGATCCTGCTCGGTGGCGCACCGGGCGCAGGCAAGGGCACGAACACGGACTTCATCCGCAAAGTGCGCGGCATCACCGCACAGCCGATTGTGGTCAGCGCGCTGCTCGACAGCCCGGAAGCTCAAAAGCTCAAAGCCCAGGGCGGCATGGTGGGCGACCGCGAGGTGGTGGGTATCCTCATCCGCAAGCTGCTCGAACCTGAGCAGCAAAACGGCGCGATCCTCGATGGCTTCCCCCGCACCAAGGTGCAGGTGGAGTGCTTGAAGATGCTCTTTGACGAGATGATCCGGCTGCGCCGCGATTTTTCAGAAACGCCCGACGCCGCTCATTTCAAGCAGCCCATCTTCCACATCATGGTGCTGTTTGTCGATGAGGCGGAAAGCATCGCCCGTCAGCTCAAGCGCGGCCAGGAGGTGCTGGCGCACAATGCAGAGGTCCGCAGCTCGGGTCTCGGAGAACTCTGGGAAGAACGCGCCACCGACTTCGATCCAGCACTGGCGCGCAATCGCTACAAGGTCTTCAAAGAGAAAACCTACGACGCCCTGGTCTCGCTCAAGGAGATCTTCCACTACCACTTCATCAATGCGCAGGCACCGCTCGAACTGGTGCAGGACAACATCATTCGCGAGCTCGAGTACCAAAGTTCCCTCGAACTCGATCCGCGCACCTTCGACCAGCTGCGCGACCTTCCGCTGGCCAGCGAGATCGTGCGTCATGCGCGCCAGGACCTCGTGCGTCGTCTGGACAGCTACAAGGTTGAGAAGCCGGAGCTCATGCAGGCGGTAGTCACCTTCATCGAAGAAAAAATGATGCCCATCATTGTCCGTCACGCCATCTCCGGGCGCGCTGACATCAACAGCGAGGACAAGCTCTTCCACGATCCCGAAGCCCTGGCGATGCTCATCGACATCTTCTCAGAACGCGGCTACCACGCCACGGCTGACCTGCACCGCATTGAAATCCCGGAACGCTTTGATCTGCAAACCGGCCTGATTCACTGCCGCAAGAAAAAGGTCTTCCGCTTCCGCATCATCTTCAAGGGGTCCGAGATTCGGCGCGGGCAGTTCATGGCGTGAGGGCCAAGGAGCAGGACTTGCCAAGTCCTGGCTTAAGGTTCGAGCAAGCTTTTCTAAATCAGCCATACCGGGACTTGGCAAGTCCCGCTCCTTGGCTCGTGAGTCACTTGCGCTGCCGCATGGTCACCGCTAGTCATGCGCCCTCATGTCAACCATCGTAGTTACTCAGAAGAATGGCGTCGCCTGCATCGGCGCAGACACGCTCAGCTGTCTCGGCTCGTTGCGCCAAAAGGCGCAGCACGTCGTCAACAAGACCAAGATCACCAAAATCAGCGACACCTTCATCGGTCTCACCGGCACTTCGGCGAGTCTGGTGGTGATGAACAGCTACTTTTCCAATGCGGACCGCCCGCGCGACTTCTCCTCCTGTGAGGCCATCTTTGAAACTTTCCGTCACTCGCACGCCTGGCTGAAGGCCGAGTACTTCATGGCCGCCATGCCGGACAAAGGCGAGGAGTACGAGACCACGCAGTTCTACGGCCTGCTGGCAAATCCGCACGGCATCTTCGCCATTTACTCCTACCGCTCCGCCCAGCAGTTTCACAAATTTTGGGCCGCAGGCTCCGGTCGTGACTACGCCCTCGGTGCCATGCAGACGGCGTATGACAAGTGCAAGACCGCTGAGGAAATCGCACGCGCCGGGCTCGAAGCCGCCGCTGAGTTCGACAGCGCCACCAGTGCGCCCTTTGAAATTCACAACGTCCCGCTGCTCTCGGCGGTGAAACCGAAAACCTCCCGCAAGAAATAGGCTCTCTGGTCTTTCTTCTCTCTTCTCCAACCATGAAGCGTCTCCTCCTCCCCTTCTTCGCTCTCAGCGCCGCCTTTGGCGATGGCCTCAAGGACAACCAAGCCGCAGACGTGCGCCCTGTGCCACCTCCCGGCGTGGCGGTTCCTGATGCAGATCGTGCCCGCCTCACCGAAGGATTGAAGAAACTCCGCACCGCCATCGATGACGCCGCCAAGGCCCAGGCAAAGAATCCGCAGCTAGCCGATCTGCTGCCCGACATCGAGATCTACCACAAGGCCGTCGATTGGGCCCTGCGCTACAACGAGGTTCATAAATTGGGCGAACTCAAAAACGCCGACGAACTCATCGCCGAAGGCCTGCAGCGTGCCGAGCAGTTCAAAACAGGTCAGGCACCATGGACCAAGCAGAAGGGCCTCGTGGTACGCGCTTACCGCTCAAAGATTGACGGCTCGGTGCAGCCCTACGGCATGATCATTCCTGAGAGCTATTCCGGTGCTCCGACGCGTCTCGACGCCTGGTGCCATGGCCGCGGTGAGACCCTCAGCGAACTCGCCTTCCTCGATCAGCGCCGCAAGCAGGCCGGACAAATCACGCCAAAAGGTGCCCTCGTGCTGCATCCCTACGGCCGCTATTGCTGCGCAAACAAGTTCGCCGGTGAGATCGACTTGATCGAAGCCATCGAGCATGCGTCCAAATTTTACGCCATCGACGAAGACCGCATCATCGTGCGCGGCTTCAGCATGGGCGGTGCCGCTGCATGGCAGTTCGCGGTGAATTACGCTGACAAATGGTGCGGTGCCAATCCAGGTGCCGGCTTCTCCGAGACCCCCGAATTCCTCGGCGGCTACCAGAACGAAGATGTAAGCGGCGCTCCTTGGTATCAGCAAAAGCTCTGGCACTGGTACAATGCCACAGACAACGCCCTGAACCTCGAAAACTGCCCCACCGTTGCTTACAGCGGCGAGATCGACAAACAGAAGCAGGCCGCAGACATGATGGAGAAAGCGCTGCGTGGTGAGAACGTGGATCTGCTGCACATCATTGGTCCGCAAACGGCGCACAAGATTCATCCCGACTCACTGATCGAAATTGAGAAGCGCCTCGCCAGCATCGCCGCTATCGGGCGCAATCGCGCACCGAAGGAAATCCACCTCTCCGCCTGGTTCCTGCGCTACAACCACATGTTCTGGGTCACGGTGGATGCACTTGAAGAACACTGGGTGCGTGGCCGCATTCATGCCCGCATCACCGGTCCATCTGAGATCACGATCAAGCTGCAGAACATCAGCGCCTTCACGCTCGACATGCCCTCCGGCCACTGCCCGCTGCCCCTGCTCTACAAGCCCGTCGTCAGCATCGACGGCCAGCTCCTCGAAGTCACCCGCCCGAAACTGGACCGCTCATGGCTTGTGCATTTCCAGATGAAGAACGGCAAGTGGACTCAAACACTCGACAACGAAAGCGACGGCAAACTGGTCAAGAAGCACGGCCTCGAAGGCCCGATCGACGACGCCTTCATGGACAAGTTCCTCTTCGTGAAACCCACCAAGGCCGGTTCCAGCGAGAAAGTGGACGCCTGGGCCAAGGCGGAACTCGAACGCGCCCAGTTTGAATGGCGCCGCCAGTTCCGTGGTGATGCCCCCATCAAAGACGACACGGCCGTCAGCGATGCCGACATCGCCGCCAACAATCTCGTGCTGTGGGGCGACCCACAGAGCAATGCCGTCCTCGCCAAGATCGCCGACAAGCTGCCAATCCAGTGGTCCAAAGACAAGCTCGTGGCCAATGGCAAGACCTACGACGCGGCCACAAACGCCCCCGTGCTCATCTATCCAAACCCGCTAAATCCCACGAAGTATGTCGTGATCAACAGTGGCTTCACTTATCGTGAATACGATTATCTCAACAACGCCCGTCAGGTGGCCAAGCTGCCAGACTGGGCCGTGATCGATCTCACCAAGCCCAAGACCAGTCAGGCCCCGGGTGGCATCAGCGATGCCGGATTTTTTGGCGAGAGCTGGGAGTGGAAAGCCGCCCCCGTAAAGAAGTAATCCATGCAGCGCTCGCTTTCTGCCCTCGTTCTGCTGTTGCTGGCGCACTGAGCCAGCGGTCAGACGGCCAAGATCGAAACGGTATTCTCCAACAGCCTGGAAATGCCGTTTGTTCGCGTCGCGAGCATCGGTGTGCTGGTCTGCCGCTATGAGACACGGGTGAAGGACTACCAGCCATTTGTCACTGCTGCAAACGTCGAATGGAAGAAGCCTGAGTTTCCGCAAACGCCCGATCATCCCGCCATCAATGTCAGCTTCTCCGAAGCACAGGCTTTCTGTGAATGGCTGGGTAAGAAGGAAGGCCGCAAGTACCGCCTGCTCACGGATCAAGAATGGAGCGTGCTGGCAGGCTTGCAGGAAAAGCCGGACATCGCCCCCAATCAGCAGCCGCCCAGCACAGGCATCCATCATTGGGGTAAAGCTCCTCTGTCCAAGACCATCGGCAATTTCTGTGACGAGGCCTTCGGCAAAAAGTATCACAACAGCTACGACGCCAAATGGCTGGAGATGGACGACGGCTATCCTTACACCGCTCCCGTGGGCAGCTACCCCGCCGATGCCAATGGCCTCTATGACTTCGCCGGCAACGTCTGGGAATGGGTCGATGGCTGGTACGATCCGCCCAACAACACCCTCCGCATCGTCCGCGGCGGCTCCTTCCGCGCCGGCAGCGAGAAACGCCTGCTAGCCTCATTTCGCGGCCCTGACCCCTACAACGTGCATCTCGACAGCGTCGGGTTTCGGATTGTGTGCGAGAAGGAGTGAGGCGTCCCCAAGGAGCGGGACTTGCCAAGTCCCGGCTTGGAAAACCTCTTCAACACCACGGTGAGTCGTAGTGGCATTTAGAAAACGCAGTTCCCCTGCGCGCATGCTCCGGCACTTGGCAAGTGCCGCTCCTTGAGACACTGGAGTACTTTGCTCTGCCGCCGCGCCAGCTTACCAAGTCACCATGTATCCATTCATTTCCTTGTTGAACTGCTCGGCAAACTTCCGGGCTATCTGATTGAGATGGTCCACCCGTGTACCTGCCTTCGGCTCTCCCGTCCCAGCGATGACACGAATCGGAAATGGAAATGGAAATGTGAAACGATCAACACCTGGGACGATCACCTGAGTGTCCGCCACGGCGTAAAGGAATAGATTTTGGTCCATGGCATTCCGCTCAAACTCTTTATGTGGGTCCAGTTTCTCGATGGCGCGGATTTGTGTTTCGATAGACACGCTCTGGACTGATGTGTGATCAATCTCAAAAGAGGTTGCCTGCCATGTCACAATCTCCGGAAGCAAAACGGCCCAGAGAACAGCTCCCAAAGCGATCACTGCTCCAATGCCCATGCCCCTCGGTGTCAGGAAGCATTTTATCCTGGTGTTAGTCATTTTGTCGAGCAGGCGAATGGTCTGGCGACTTCCGGCTTGAGGCGATTCACACCATCATCGGCGGATGCATCTCTATCGGCGGAATCCGCGTGCAGACACGCCGCCCATCCGGCGTCGTTCCAAAGAAAGAACCCGTGGCGGTGCTTTCAGTCTTGATGACGTGATACGAATTGTAGCTGAAGGTTTCCCCCGGCGAGAGATTGGGAAACTGACCCACGACGCCGTCGCCCTCGACGACCATAGTGTCGCCGTCCGTGTCACGGACGATCCATTTGCGGCCAAAAATGCGCACAATGTCGTCCGAGTCGTTGTGGATCGAGAGGTGATACACAAACGGGTGCGGCCGGTCCGGCGGAGCAGGCCGAGTCGGGTCGTAGGCGATGCTGTCCACCGTGACCGTAAGTCCTGGCAACGGATCGAAATTCATGAGTACAGTCTAGTTCATACGCCGGATGCCACAAGCCGGGGTTTGCAAAAAGCAGCCGGACTCGTACCATCCCGCCAGCCGCCACTATGACTTCCCCTCCCGTCGTTCTCTCCATCGCAGGTTCAGATTCCTCCTGCGGAGCGGGTGTGCAGGCGGATTTGAAGGCCATTTCAGCTCTCGGCGGCTACGGCCTGAATGCGCTGACCAGCGTGGTGTCGGAGACTCCCGGCCTCGTTTCCCAGGTGCGGCTGCTGGATGCTGCGTTCATTGCGGATCAGGTGCGCGTGCTGTTTGGCGGCTTCCCGATTGCCGCTGCCAAGACCGGCATGCTCGGCGGGCGGGATCAGGTGCATGCCGTGGCCGAAACCTGGCAGCAGTTCGGCCACGGTCGCATCCCCCTCGTCGTTGACCCGGTCATGATCGCCACCAGCGGCGGCAGGCTGCTCGAAGACGACGCCGTGCGCAGCTTGATCGAAGAACTGCTGCCGCTGGCCTCGCTCATCACGCCGAATCTGGACGAGGCGCGTGTGCTGTGGGACCGCGAGGTTCCCGACACTGAGGCGATGGAGGCTTGCGCGCACGAGCTGAGCGCCCGTTTCGATGCCGCCGTTCTGGTGAAAGGCGGGCACCTGAAAGGTGACGCCGCCGATGTCCTCTGCCTGGAGGGCGAACTTTTCTGGCACACCGCACCGCGTACGCCCGGTGTACGCACGCATGGCACCGGCTGCACGTTTTCCGCCGCCATCGCCACCGGTCTGGCGCATGAAATGGGCCTGAATGAAGCCGTTGCAGCGGCCAAGGCATTTGTCAGCCGCGCCATCGCCCAACATTTCATATGGCAAAGTGCTGGCGCAGGCCCCGTACATGCTCTCAATCATCTGCAGCAGACCGACGTATGAGACGACTCGCCATCCTTTTGCCCTTCACCACTTCCGTGTTCGCCGCCAGCGGCACGGAGCCGAAGGACGTCAGCCAGGCAGGTATCCAGAGCGCGTTTCGCATCCTGCAGAAGGAATACATCCGCAGCAACGATCTGACCTTTGATGTGCTGAACCGCGCCGCGCTCTCCGGTCTGCTCCAGCGTCTTGATTTCGGTGCGGAGCTGGTGCCCCGTACCAGCGAAGCCAAATCCGGCGCCCTCACAGGCGTACAGGCCGAACTGCTAACGCCGCAGATTGGCTACCTGCGTCCTCGTGAATTCACGCCGCGCGAAACGAAGGAACTGGAGCAGCATCTGCTTGATTTTGTGACTAAAAAAGTCGGACATCTCATCCTCGACCTCCGCAGTCCATCTCCACCGGGGGATTTCAATGATGCGGCGGACATGCTGAGCTTGTTCCTTCCCAAAGGCGAAGTGCTGTTTAAAATGAAACAGATGGGGCAGACGGTCTCCGAAGTTGAAACAAATACCCGCGAGCCGATATGGTCACAGAAGCTGCTCGTCCTTGTCGATGACGAGACCAACAATCTGGGTGAAACCATGGCCGCCGTGCTGCGCCAGCGGAAGCAAGCATTGTTGATTGGTGCCCCCACGCGTGGCGGAGCGGTGCGCTATGAAACGGTTCCGGTGGATGCCGAATGGTCTTTGCGCTTTGCCCGTGCCGAGGTGCTGCTGACTGACGACAGCTCCGTCTTCAAAAAGGGCCTGCAGCCTGATTTCCCGATCTCCATGCCCACCACCATTAAGCGCCAGGTGTTTCACGCCACCGATGCCACGGACGTCAAAAGCGCCATCACCGACAAGCCGCGCGCACGCTTCAATGAAGCCGCACTCGTCGCCAACACCAATCCTGAGCTCGATTCCTACCTCAAGCGCTCCGCTGGTCTGGCCCTGCCCGAGGATGCTCCGCGCCCCTCTGACACCGTGCTGCAGCGTGCAGTGGACATCATCACAGCACGCACCTTGTTTCAGTCAGCCAAGATCGACTGGAATCGCAAGACTCCTGTCAGCAATGAACCTCCGGCACGCCGTGCCATTCCCGTGACGAAGTGATGGAAATCCCCCACCGACTTGAAACCGTCGCCACGATCCTTCGTGTCCTCAGTCCGCGCACCTGCCACGCCGTGCTGCCGAATGGAAAAGAGATCTTCGGCACTACCCAGAAACAGCTGCCAGATTTCCCGCTTCAAGAAGGCTCAGCCGTACGCGTGCGCCTCTACGTCAGCGACTTCTCGTATGGCGAGATGCTGGGTGCAGCTTGAGTACGATGGGCACTCCTGCCCGTCGATCAGCGGCACCGCAAACACCTGAGCCCTCTACTGTCCTAAACGGATCGCCAAAGTTACATTGCGACCTCAGCAATGCGGCGCGGCAGGAAAGGTGGGATCGTGAAAGTACGCAGTTTGCGCTGGGACGAAAAATTTTAGGACGCTCACAGCGCATCCCTACCAGCCCTGCGTGGCGCGGTGCCGAAGAGATGGTAGGGAACCGCTGTGTCGGGTCCGTGATTTCGGGTCTGTGACGACGCAGGCGCTGAAAAAGGTCCGCCGTCCTAGTCGTAGTCGATCAGCGCTCACGCAAACACCTGCGCTCACGCTCCACCTCAAACTGGCCTACCATGTGAGCCCCGCGCCCTGGCGGAAACCTCTGTCCGGTGGACAAGAATCTCCGCCCATTCGTTGCTGATGCAGATTACGTGAGCGCTGATCGACGGACAGGAGTGTCCATCGTACTGATCACACCTCATCCGGTACGACAAACGGCGCGCGATACTTGTCCTTGAGCATCGCGTTCGCAGCGTCTTGATCAATGAAGCGCTCGGTCTTGCCGTCCATCTTGAGTGCGGGGCCGAGGGTGAGCATGTCCTTGGTGAGATCGATTTCGTTCTTGCCGAGATGTTCCTTCATCCGCTCAAAGCTTTCCGAGGCGAAGCGATCGCCTTTGATCTTTTCGAGAATGGCTTCGGGGTTCTCTTTCTGGCCGAGACGATGGCTGATGTTCCCGGTGTGGCAGAGGGCGCTGGAAAGATGACCTTCGAGGATGTCGGCGTTTAAATCGTCCACGCGGCGGCTGCGGCAGGCATTGATGAAGTTTTTAAAGTGGTCTTCACCGCCTTCGAACTTCTTCATCTCCTTACCGTCCTTGTCGAACACGACAGAGCCGGAAGTCACCACCACGGAACCGCCTTCACACTCGACGATGACGCCAACACCCGTGCCGCTTACACCTCCCTTGCCGTCTTTGCCGGGATTGGGTTGAAACTTCACGCCTTTGCTCGTCTGCATGAGCTTGTCCATGTTCTTGCTCTCAATTTCGCCCTTGCCTTGCGGCAGACCACGCACCTCAAAGATGAGCGGTGCTTTTTCGTAGCCGTGGTAAATGATCTGCGTGTTCGCCGTTTCGCCATCGTCCTCATAGCCAAGGCGTCCCCCCACGCTCCACACACTGGGAGACAGCTCCATCTCCCCGAGAAACCAGCGCGCCACATCCATCTGGTGAATGCCCTGGTTGCCGAGATCGCCGTTTCCATAGGCCCAGGTCCAGTGCCAGTCGTAGTGCAGCTTCTTGCGCGTGAGCGGGCCTTTCGGACCGGGACCGCACCAGAGATCGTAATCGATGTTTTCAGGAATCGGCTGCTCGCCCTCCGCCTTGCCGATGCTGTTGCGGCGTTTGTAGCACAGGCCACGTGCGACCAGGATCTTTCCCAGATTACCTTCCTGCACATACTTCACGGCATCGCCGATGCCTTTGCGGATGGAACGCGACTGCGTGCCGGTCTGCACGATCTTGCCGTACTTCCGCGCGGCCTTGACCATTTGCCGGCCTTCCCACACGCAGTGGGACACGGGCTTTTCGACATACACGTCCTTGCCCGCCTGCACGGCCCAGATGGTGGCCAGCGCATGCCAGTGGTTCGGCGTGGCGATGCTCACCGCATCGATGTCCTTGTTCTCCAGCAGCTTGCGCAGATCCGAATAGCCGGTGACTTTGATTTTTTCTTGGTCGTAGGACTGGAGCCCCTTGTCGAGCGTCTTGCTGTCCACGTCGCACAGTGCAGCGACCCTCACGCCGGCACCATCTTTGTTGAGCTTATTATATCCGTTGATGTGCGCGCCACCGCGTCCGCCAAAGCCAATGACTGCCACGTTGACGGTGTCGCCCGGACTCTTCTGAGCCCAAGAAGTTTTGGCGATGTAGAACACGCCGGCAGAAGCAGCGGCGGATTGTTTGAGAAAGGAGCGGCGGTGAGTCATGGCGTGAAGGAAAACGTCACCCACGGTGAAGACTTTCCTTTTTGACAAAGCCCCCCTCATTCCTTCGTTAGCTGAACAACCATGATTCGCTGCCTAGCCTTCCTTTTTTCATCATTCGTCATTTTCCACTCGTCACTCGTGGCACAGCCCTCCTCCGCCAAGGCTACGGATGGCAGGCCCAATGTCCTCTTCATCCTTTGCGATGACCTGCGCCCAGACGCCCTCGGCTGCTACGGCTCGAAGCACGTGAAGACGCCGAATATCGACCGCCTCGCGCAGGAAGGCGTGCGTTTTGCCAACACGTTCTGCACCACTTCGCTGTGCTCGCCGAGCCGAGGCTCCATTCTGAGCGGCCTTTATGCGCATGCGCATGGCGTCACCAACAACTTCACCGAGTATCCCTCCACACTGCGCAGTTTCCCCTCTGTGCTGCACGATGCCGGCTACGCCACCGCCTACTTTGGCAAGTACCACATGGGCGAGGAGAATGACGATCCCCGTCCCGGCTATGACACCTTTGTGACGCACAAAGGCCAGGGCAAATACTTCGACACCGAATGGAACCTCAACGGCAAGAAGCGCGAGGTCATCAAAGGCTACTACACCAACGTCGTCACCGATCTCGCCATGGACTGGCTCAAGCAGCAGACCGCCGCCAAACCCTGGTGCGCCTGCATCGGTCACAAGGCCCCGCACAGCTTCTACACACCCGAGCCAAAGTACGAGCATGCCTTTGACGATGTGCGCGTCCCCTACCCCGCCACCGCCTTCATGCTGGATGACAAGCCCGCATGGATCAAACAGCGCCTCTACACCTGGCATGGCATCTACGGCCCCCTGTTTGAGTGGCGGAAAAAGTTTCCCGATGACAGCCCCGCCGCCGTCAAAGATTTTGAAAACATGGTGCATGGCTACTGGGGCACCGTCTTGAGTGTGGATGACAGTATCGCCCGCGTGCGCGCCTGGCTGGAGGAAACCAAGCAGCTCGACAACACCATCATCGTCTTCATGGGCGACAACGGCCTGCTCGAAGGCGAAGACGGCATGGTGGATAAACGCACCGCGCACGAACCGAGCCTGCGCATCCCGCTCATCGTGCGCGCTCCGCTGCTCACGAAAGAATCCAAGGTCATCCCACAGCAGGTGCTCACCGTCGATGTCGCTCCCAGCTTGTTGGCTCTCTGCGGTGCGCCGCCCTTGGAAAACATCCACGGCAAATCCTTCGTCAAACTGGTGCAGAGCGGCGATCCCGCATGGCGTCAAAGCTGGTTTTACCATTACAACTACGAGAAGCAGTTCCCCTACACCCCAAACGTCCGTGCCGTTCGTACCGATAACTGGAAATACATCCACTACCCACCCGGCGACGGCAGCCCCGACAAGCACATGGCCGAGCTTTACGATCTGAAGAATGATCCCGGCGAAACCAAGAACCTCATCAGCAAACCTGAACTGGCCGGCAAGGTGAAGGAACTTCAAGCCGAACTCGCCAAACTCATGCTCGCCACCGGTCTTGATGCTCAGACCGACAAGATGCCGCTGGATGAAGGTGTGAAAAGCGCTCTACCGGATGCGAAAATTCGCTGACTTTCACATAACCTCTTGTAAACAAACACCGGGTGAGACAGCGTCTCATTTAATTCTCCAGCCGACTTTTCATGCACCGTTTTATCGCCTCATTCCTTTGTTTGGCAGGTCTTTTGACCGCTCAGACTCCCTCGGTAAATCCGACACCTCCAGTGCCGGAAACTCCGGCGGCAGCCGCTGTAAACCCGACGCCTGGGGTTCCAGCCTCCATTGCGCAAGCACCTGCCTCTAAAACGCCGCCTCCGGCCCCGTTGCCCACTATCCAGCCGCGAACGGTGAAAGTCCCCGTGCTGCCGCCACTGCCAGCAGGCCCTCCGCCCAACATCATCGTCATGCTCATTGATGACATGGGCTGGACTGATCTCGGCTGCTACGGCTCCAAGTATTACGAGACACCCCACATCGACCAACTCGCCAAGGACGGCATGCGCTTCACCCAGGCCTATTCAGCATGCACCGTTTGCTCGCCCACACGCGCGGCCATGATGACGGGCAAAGCGCCCGCTCGTTTGCACATCACCGACTGGATCACTGGACATGTGCCGAGCAATAGTCGTCTGCTCATCCCCAAGTGGACGATGCAACTACCGCTGGAGGAAGAGACACTTGCGGAACGACTCAAAACACGCGGCTATGGCACCGCCAGCATCGGCAAATGGCACCTCGGTGAGGAGGAGTTTTATCCCACCAAACATGGGTTCGATGTAAACATCGGCGGCACAAGCGGCGGCTCGCCACCGAGCTACTTCTCGCCTTACAAGATCGCCACCCTGCCCGATGGACCCAAGGATGAATTCCTGAGCGACCGACTCACCGATGAAGCCGTGAAATTCATCGACAAGAACAAAGAGAAACCCTTCTTCATCTACCTCCCGCACTACGGCGTCCACACGCCAATCATGGGCAAGCCGGAAGTCATCGCGAAGTATCAGGCGAAGAAAGCCGCCGGTGGCCACAGCAACCCCGTGTATGCCGCGCTCGTCGAGAGCATCGACGACAGCGTGGGCAAACTGCGCGCCAAGCTCAACGAATTGAAGCTCGCCGAAAACACGATCTTCATCTTCACCAGCGACAACGGCGGGCTCAGCAACATGGTCAATCCGAACGGCTGGTCACGCGGTCCTACAGACAACAGCCCGGCACGTCTCGGCAAAGGCAGCGCCTATGAAGGCGGCGTCCACATCCCGCTCATCGTCTCCTGGCCCGGCCTGGTGAAACCCGGCAGCACCTGCGACGTCCCCGTGATCACCTACGATCACGTTCCCACCCTGCTCGCCGCTACGCAGACACCGCTCAAGAAAGATCAAGTCGTCGATGGTGAGTCACTCCTGCCACTGCTCGGCGGCACGGACACTCTCGCCCGCGAGGCCATCTACTGGCACTACCCACATTACCATCCCGGCAGCGCCACGCCTTACAGCGCCATCCGCGAAGGCGACTGGAAGCTCATCCACTTCCATGAGGACAACCACGTTGAACTCTACAACCTGAAACTCGACGCAGGTGAAGTGGACAACCGCGCCCCCTTTGACTCCGTGCGCGCGCTGCAACTTCGCGACAAACTCATGGCCTGGCTCAAGGACACCGGCGCACAGATTCCTGAACGCAATCCGAAGTACGATCCCGACAAGCAGGTCAATGAGCCGAGGAAGCCTGGAGGAGAGAAAAGGAAGGCGGAGTGAGTCAACGGCTGCGCCTTGACCTTCATCTACAACTTTGTCCTGAAACTCTTCTTCCGAGGAGCGTTGTAGTGTCACAACCATGAGTGCCAGCCAGCCCGTCTCGTCCCGCCGTCAGTTCCTCGCACGCAGCGCCACCGCCGCTGCGGCCTTGGGATTTCCTGCCATCGTCAGCTCGCGTTCGCCGAACGAAAAGATGAACCTTGTCTTCATCGGCGTCGGTGGTCGTGGCGCGGCGAACATCAAAGAACTCACCGGCGTCTCGCTGTACACACCACCTCGTGGCAAAGACGCGAAGCCCGATGCGGGTACACAGCCCCCTCCGCCCATCGAGCCACGTGAAAACGTCGTCGCCCTCTGCGATGTGAATGGCGAGAATCTCGACCGCGCAGGCACCGCTTTTCCCAAGGCGCAAAAGTTCCGCGACTTCCGCAAGCTCTACGATTCCCTCAGCGCTGGTGAGATCGACGCCGTCGTTGTCAGCACCACCGAGCATACGCATGCCTATGCCACCCTGCCCGCATTGCTGATGAAGAAGCCGGTCTATTGTGAGAAGCCACTCTCCCACAACGTCGCCGAAGCACGCCTCATCACCGAAGCCGCCGCCAAAGCCGGAGTGGTCACGCAGATGGGCACGCAAATCCACGGCATGCCAAACTACCGCCGTGTTGTCGAACTGATTCAATGCGGCGCGATCGGCAAAGTCACCGAGGCCCATGTCTGCGTTTCACGTGCCTGGGGACTGCAAAGTGAGGAAGACGCAAAGAAAAACGGCGACATCGTCCACGTCACAGCGCGCCCCGCAGTGGGCGAAACACCACCGCCGTATCTGGATTGGGACCTATGGATCGGCCCTGCGCCGATGCGCCCTTACAACAGCGTCTATTTCCCCGGACCCAAATGGTACCGCTGGTGGGACTTCGGCAACGGCACCATGTCCGACCTCGGCAGTCATTGGAACGATCTCCCCTTCTGGGCGCTCAAACTCGATGCCCCGGTCAGCGTCGAAGCCTTTGGCCCGCCACCGCATCCCGAGATCGCCCCGGCTTCCATGCACGCGGTGTATGAGTATGGCCCGCGTGGCGACATGCCAGCCTGCAAAATCCACTGGCATCAGGGCGCGGACAAACCCGACGTGTGGAAGAACGATCCCTTCATCAGCAAGTGGAGCAGCGGTGTCCTCTTCATGGGCGACAAAGGCATGCTCCTCTCCGATTACGGCAAGCACATCCTTCTCCCCGAAGCCACGTTTAAAGACTTTCAGGCGCCGAAGCCCTTCATCGCCGATTCCCCCGGCCAGCACTCCGAATTCCTCGCCGCCATCCGCAGTGGCACGCCCACCGGCAGCCCTTTCAGCTATGCCGGTCCGCTCACCGAAGCCAACCATCTCGGCAACGTCGCTCACCGCGCCGGTGGCAAAATCCTCTGGGATTCCAAAGCCATGCGCATCACCAACAATGAGGACGCGAATCGTTTCCTCAGCCGTGTCCCGCGTGATGGTTGGAAGCTGGGATGAGCATGCGTGTTCGCCGAGTTTGAAAAAACAGGGAGCGGGACTTGCCAAGTCCCGTTTGGAAAGGTTGTTGCGCGCCCGTACCACGGCACTTGGCAAGTGCCGCTCCTTGAGCCTCTTTTACGCCGCAGCCATCTCTTCACGTTGCTTCCAACGTTGTTCGTGATTGAGCAGGCTGCGGAAGAAATCCTCCTCCTTCTTGGGCTCCAAGCTGGTTTCGATCGGCAGACTGAATTCGAGTTCCAGTCCGCGCGGTTCCAGATGACGTGCCTCGGCAGTGCCACCATGCAGGTGCATGGTGACGTAGCAGGCCATCATGTTCACGCCAAAATCATCCGGCTTGCGGCTGCGGGTATAGAAAGGGTCAAACAGATTCACCGGCTTGTCCGCGCCCACCCAGACACCGGTGTCTCGAACATACATCACCAGATGGTTCTGACCTTTCGCATCCTGCCTGACACTCGCGCTGATGTGGATGCAGTCTCCCGGACTGAGATGCGTGAGCTCCTCCATGAAGATCAAACGCCACATCTGGCGGAAGCGCGCCCCATGCACCGAGACCGTCGGCAGGCTGGCATCGATCGAGACTTCAACTTGCAGGTTCTTTTCCTTCATCTGCCCGGCAAACATTTCGAGCATTTCGTTGATCACACTGTGGAGATGGCATTGATCGTTGCGCTCCAGGCGCTTGGAGTGTGAGGCCTCGGCCAGCCGGGCCAGCATGGACTGAATGCGTTCGAGCTGCGACTGCGCCTGATTCTGCACATCAATCCAGAACGAGGGATCACGTGGATGCGAACCGCCGATCTCCTCCATCAATTTCATCGGTGCCAGATCAATAAAAGCGCGCACCACCGTGAGCGCATTGCGCAGATGATGATTCAAACCTTCCGCTAGAATGCCGAGGCCAGATACTTTGTCGGCAGAGAGCATGTTGCGCACAGATTCGGCCTTTTCCACCAGCAGCCGTTCGCGTTCGATAAGCGCGTGGTAATAGTCCAGTGCGTGCTTGATCACCACGCTCAATTCATCTGGGTCCCAGGGCTTGTGCAGATAACGGAAACAGCGCCCGGAGTTCACCGCGTCAACTGCGGCCTGATAATCCGTGTAGGCGGTGACGAGAATGCGAACCAAGTTGGGGTTGAGCTTGCGTGCGTGCTCCATCAATTCAACACCGCTAGGCCCCGGCATGCGCTGGTCCGTGAGCAGCAGGCCAATCTGCGGGCCGTAATTCTGCAGAATGCGGTAGCCGTCCATCGCATTATTGGCGATGTGAATCGTGTACTCATCACCAAAGATCTCTTTGAAGTAATGCAACGCCTTCTCCTCGTCATCGACGTAAAGGATGTGATAGGGCGATAGCAGTGGACTCGGCATCGGTTCAGGAGTTTTCCGGTTTTTTCAAGCTCAGTGTGAACTGCGTGTGGCTGCCCGCAGATGTGTCAATCTTCACTTCGCCTTCCATCTGCTGGATCATGCGGAAGCAGATGCTCAGGCCCAGGCCCATGCCCTGCCCAACCTGCTTGGTGGTAAAGAACGGATCAAATATCTTCGAGAGATTCTCCTTGGGAATGCCGGTGCCGTTGTCCCGCACGATCAAATCAACACCATTCGTTGTTTCGCAGGCTTTGAGCCAGATGGTGGGTGATGGACGATCTGCCAGAGCATCCAGACTGTTCTGCACCAGATTGAGCAAAATTTGAATGAGATAGTTCTCGTCTCCCTGCGCAATGACACCTGCCGGGATTTCATCCACCAGCGTCACTCCGCGGTCACCGATTTCCTTGGCCAGCAGGCGCAGCGCTTTGCGCGAAGTTTCCTGCAAATGAATGGGTCGCGCACCACGGTTTTCAGGGTGCGCAAAGGTGCGCAAATCCGAGACAATGGCCGCCACGCGATCGATGCCCTCACCGATGTCTTCAGCAATGCTGGTGAATGTTTCAGCGATTTCAGGCGGCAGCACTTTGCCCTTTTTCTTCAGCAGATAGATCGCCGACTTCACGTAGTTCAACGGATTGTTGATCTCATGCACGATCCCGGCGCTGAGTCGGCCGATGGAAGCCAGCTTTTCACTTTGATCGAGCTGCGCCTCGGTTTCGCGCAAGCGCTTCAACGTGGCGGTTAGCTCTTCGTTGCGTGCGGCCAGTTCCTCGCGCTGATCCTCCGCTTTGCAGCGGTTGGCGAATTCCCTCAGACGAATCGCATGGTGCTGGCGGCTGCCGACATAGAGCACCACGCAATGCAGCAGGAGAAAGCCGGTATTGTTCACGAAAATGCCCAACGCCCGTGAATCGTCGGTGGTGGGCAGTGTGGCAGCAAAGTAGGCAAGCACTACCAAGCCGAGCGTGATGCCAATCTCGCGGAACGTCCAATGGAACACAAACGCCGTCGCCACGATGCATAGCAACAGGCCCGCATAATAGCCCGAGCCAGGATCACCGCTCAGGTAGATCATGAAGCAGATCATGAGCGCTGGCAGCAGCGGCAGGATGATCGGGTAGGCACGGCAGTATTTCCGCCCGAGTGATCCGTTCAACGCCAGCAGCAACGGAATACAACTGGCCGCGCAGGCCAGACGCAGCACCAAGAACTGCCAGTAATCGGCTGGATACGCCATCCAGTCGAGGAAACTGCACAGCGGCACGAGGATCATCACGAACCAAGCTCCCATTCGGGCGTTGCGCAGATTGAGTTCCATCTGCTCCTGCTCGAACCGGTTGGGTGCAGGCACAATTCCCTCTCCACCTCCCAGGTTGGAGCGGTTGGTGCTGGATGCAATCAGGGGCGAGCTGATCTCTGCCAGAGCGGCGAATGACATAATTACTATAAAATTAATAATAATTACATCGATAAAGCAAGGTCTATTCAATGTTTTTTACAAATCTCTGACACCGTCAGACACCCACCATTTGAAATTCAGAATGCACCCCGGCTTGGCAGTTTGCCACGTCTCGGCATCTTCCACGGCTCATGCGCATTCTCATCGCCATCGACAAGTTCAAAGGTTCCATCCCGGCCACCGTGGCAGCTCAAGCCATCGCCACGGCTCTGAATCAGTCTTTACCTGAAGTTGCCTGCGATCTCTGCCCCATCGCTGACGGAGGTGAAGGCACCGCCGAGGCGGTCGTCACCGCTTTGAACGGCGAATGGTGCGAAACCGCCACTTTTGACGCCCAAAACCGACCGGTCACCGCCCGCTATGGACTCGTACGCACAGCGGGGCGCGTGGAAGCCATCATGGAAATGAGCGCCGCTTCAGGCCTCGCCATGGTCTGCGATCTTCCACTCAATCCCGCCACCGCCAGCACCCATGGCACGGGTTTGATGCTGCAGGATGCCATTTCACGCAGCGTACAGCGCATCGTCATCGGCATCGGTGGCAGCGCCACCAACGACGCAGGCATCGGCATGGCGGCAGCGCTGGGATTTCGCTTCCTGGATGCTTCAGGCGCACCGCTAGAACCCATCATTGCCAGCATGGACCGTCTGGCCAGGATCGAACCGCCTGACACCACCTTCCCAGAAATCCTCGTTGCCTGCGACGTGAACAATCCTCTGCTCGGCCCCCATGGCTGCACCCAGGTCTATGGAAAACAAAAGGGCGTGGCGGACTTCGAGTTCTTCGAGACTCGTCTGCAACACCTCTCCGGAATTGCAAAACGTGATCTCAGTGTCGATCATCGCGACGTTCCCGGCGCCGGAGCCGCCGGTGGTCTCGGTTTCGGCCTCATGACTTTCTGCGGAGCCAAGCTCACCAGCGGCTTCGATTTGATCGCCGATCTCGTTCATCTGCGCGAGCGCATCACCGCCGCCAACCTCGTTATCACCGGTGAAGGCCGGCTGGATGCACAGACCCTTCACGGCAAAGGCCCCATGGGCGTCGCTGACATGGCCCGCGAACTCGGCAAACCCGTCGCCGCCTTTGCCGGAGCCATCGAGGCCGAAGACCAGCTCCGCACCCGCTTCGATCTCCTCTGCGCCATCAAACCCAGTGAAATGCCCCTGGCCGAGGCCATGCAGCGCGGTCCCGAACTCCTGGCTGTAGCGGTCCTCGCCCAAAGCCCGACCATTCGTGACCTCTTGACCGGTCCCATGGACCGTGCTCAGTGATCTCTCCCACTCATTGAACAACCAGTCTCCCGTATCCAGCATCCCCGAATGAACGCAGTCCTCCTCTTCGCCGGTCAAGGCGCACAAAAAGTCGGCATGGGCAAAGATCTTGCCGAAAGCTATCCCTCCGTCCGCGCCCTCTTTGACCAGGCCGATGCCACCCTCGGCTACTCGCTTTCCAACATCATGTTTGAAGGCCCCATGGAGGAGCTGACCAAAACTTCCCGCTGCCAGCCTGCCCTTTACGCCCATGGCCTGGCCATCCTCGAAGTGCTGAAGAGCAAGGTCCCGGCCCTCAACATCACCGCCACCGCCGGTCTTTCCCTCGGCGAATTCACCGCACACGCCGCAGCCGGCACCTTCGATTTCGCCACCGGCCTCAACCTCGTCTTTCAACGCGGCAGCTTCATGGAAGAAGCCTGCGAAAACACCAAGGGCGCCATGCTCGCCCTGCTCGGCGGTGAGGAATCCGCCATCCGCGAACTAGCCAAGGAGTGCGATGTCGATGTCGCCAATTTGAACGCCCCCGGCCAGATCGTCCTCAGCGGCAGCGCCGAAGGCATCGCCGATGCAGCCGCCAAATCCAAGGACAAAGGCATCAAACGCGCCATTCCCCTGCCCGTCGCCGGTGCCTACCACAGCCGCCTGATGAAGTCCGCTCAGGACAAGCTCGCCGTGGCTCTGGCCGCTGCGTCTATCCAAAGCCCCAAAGTTCCCGTCGTCTGCAACTTCGAGGCCCGCCCCGTTTCCACTCCCGAAGAAATTCGCTCCACGCTCACCAGCCAGGTCACCGGCAGCGTCCGCTGGGTGGAAAGCATGCAGCACCTCATTGCCGCAGGCCACACCACCTTCATCGAACTCGGCCCTGACGCCACCCTCGCCGGACTCATGGGCAAGATCGACAAATCCGTGAAGGTCATCAGCATCAAAGATGCAGCCTCGCTGGATGCGGCGGTGGCTCAACTGCAATAAGACCATGAAGCATCTGCTCTGCGCGCTGCTGCTTCTCACCAGCATCGCCTCCGCCCTCGAACTCCCGGCCACCGACGGCAAGAGCTACGATCCTGCCGCGGTGGGGGACAAGAAAGCCGTCGTGCTCTTCTTCGTCTCCCCTTTCTGCTCGACCACCAAGTCGTTCATGAAGGAGATCAACCAGATCACCGCCGATTACAGTGACCGCGTCGTCGTTTACCTCGTACACTCCGATCCCGAGATCACGAATGAAGTGGCCATGGAGCATGCCATCCTTTCCGAGGTCAAGGCCACCGTGCTTCTCGATAAACAGCAGGCGTTCGCAAAGCAGGTGCAGGCCAGGATCACGCCTGAGGTCGTCGTCCTGTCTCCCAAGTCCGAGACACTCTACAAAGGCCGCATCAGCGACCTCTACCTCGGCCCCACCAAGCGTCAGCGCGCCGCCACCACGAAGGATCTGCGCGATGCCCTCGATGCCGTTCTCGCCAGCAAGCCTGTGGCGTCTCCACAGCATGAGGCTCAAGGCTGCAAAATCGGCGGCATGAAGTAAACCCGCTTCACTCCTCCGCCATCTTCCCTTTGCCTTTCTTCTTCGGTTCCGGCTTCGGCCCCGCTTGGGCGACGTATTCCTTCTCCAATTTCTCCCAGCGCTCCGCCATCGCCTTCACACGCTCCGGATCCTTCCCAGCGAGGTTGTTCGACTCTGCGCGATCCGTGGTCAAATCATAGAGCTCCCAGGCATCGTGATTGTCAGCGGCGCTGACGATCTTCCAGTCGCCTTCACGCAGCGCACGATTGCCAGAGTGGTTCCAAAACAAAAAGTCGCGGCTGATCGTCTCATCCTTCGCAAACGCAGGCACCAGACTGCGACCTGGAAACGGCGGCGCATTTTCCGGCATAGTCGGCTTCTCTTGACCAGCCAGCGCGAGCAGCGTCGGCACCACATCGATGACATGCCCCGGTGTGTGCCGCAGTTCGCCCTTCGCGCTGATTCCCTGCGGCCAGTGCGCAATGAACGGCGTGCTGATTCCACCTTCATGCACCCAGATCTTGTGACGCCGGAAAGGTGTGTTGGACACGGTTGATCCACCCGGCCCGAGGCAGAGATAAGATGCCGCCGCCCCCATCGGTGCAGCTTTATCATGCCCGAGTCCGCGCACCATGATCTCCGCACTCGCGCCGTTGTCGGAGAGAAAAAGGATGAGCGTGTCCTCATAGGCATTCATCGCCTTCAACTGCGCCAGCACCCTTCCCACTTCCTGATCCAGTCGATCAATCATCGCCGCATGAATCGCCTCCTTCGTGGCCTGAAACTCCTTCTGCTCAGACGTCAGGCTCTCCCACGGCACCGCATGCCGCGTCTCACCAGGACCAAGGATTTCCAGATCACTCTCCTTGCCGCTCGGTGCCGCGATCTGCGGTTCAGGATCAGACAAGGTCGTGGCGACAAGACCCAGCTTCTTCTGCCGTTCAAATCGCGCCGCCCGCGTCTTCGGCCAGCCTTGAGTGTAAGTGTCCTTGTACTTCGCAATGTCTTCCGGCAGCGCTTGAATCGGAAAGTGCGGTGCTGTGAAAGCCACGTAACTGAAGAACGGTGTGCCCGCATGCTGCTGCGCATGCCCCTTGAGGAAGTCGATCGCATGATCCGCAATCGCGATGCTCGAATACCAATGCCCTTCCGGCTCCGGCAGCAGCTTGTCATCCAGTTCATGCCGTTGCGGATGAAAGTGATTGTCCTGCTTCACCACATGATAGGAGTGGCTGAAGCCCGCATCCGCCACCACACGCGGCGCATTGCCCACATGCCACTTGCCGGAGTGATAGCTGCGATACCCCAACGTCGTGAGCCGCTGCGGCAGCGTCCGCACCCATGACGGAAACTTGCCATACTGCGGGTCCATCCCAATCTGCTGCGCATAATGCCCGGTCATGAGCACACTGCGAGTGGGCCAGCAGCGTGCCGTGTTGTAAAACTGCGTAAACCTCAACCCACCCGCCGCCAGCTTGTCCAGATTCGGCGTCGCGATCTCACTCCCATAGCAGCCGAGATCCGAATAGCCGAGATCATCCGCAAGGATGACGACGAAATTCGGCTTCGAAGACGCGGCGTGCAGTGTGGCGCAAACGAGCAGCAGAAAGAAAATGGGCAGGCGAATCATGCAGCACCAAACGATGCGCATGATCACTTCCTACCTCAAATTCAGCGAGACTATTCCGCCGCAGGCGTGTCTTCTGCAGGTGCTTCCGGAGTCGGTTCAGTGACAGCAGCTTCCACCACGACCTCCGCCTCATCAGCAACCACAGTCGCTACGTCCTGAATGGTCTCGCCTTCATTGAGTCCCATGAGCTTCACGCCCTGGGCATTGCGACCGGTTTCACGGATGTCGCAGACGCGGATGCGCACGCTCTGGCCCTTGGTGGTCATGAGCATGAGCTCGTCTTTGTCATGCACCGCCTTGGCAGCGACAACCTTGCCGGTCTTCTCAGTGACATTCATCGTGGTCACGCCTTTGCCACCACGATTGGTGAGAAGGCGGTACTCATCAAAGGCAGTACGCTTGCCGAGACCGTTCTCGGAGACAACGAGTACCATGGTGTCGGGCTCGTTGGTGATGCAACTGACGATGAAGTCGCCATCGTCCAGCGTGATGCCACGCACACCGGCGGTGGCACGGCCGATCGGACGCAGGTTCGGTGAGGTTGGATCATCTCCAGTCTCATGGAAGCGGGCGCACATGCCCTCATGGGTCACGAGGCAGACCTCCTTGTTGCCGTCGGTGAGCACGACATCGACGAGGTCATTTCCTTCATCCAGCTTGATGGCGATGATGCCGTCCTTGCGGTAGTTCTTGAATTCCTCGAGGGCGGTTTTCTTCACGGTGCCGTCCTTCGTTGCAAAGAGCACATACTTGTCCGCTGCCCACATGGCGTCGTCTTCCGCTCCCTGCGCCTTGAGGATCAGTACGCTGGCGATCTTCTCTTCAGCACGCAGGTTCAGCATGTTCTTGATGCTGCGACCCTTGCCTGTTCGTGCCGCTTCAGGGATCTGGTACACGCGCTCCACATACATGCGGCCCGTGTTCGTAAAGAAGAGCAGGAAGTCGTGCAGATGCGCACTGAAGAGATGCTCCACGAAGTCGGTGGCAGCATCCTCACCCTGCGATTCGCGGGTCTCCATACCCTTGAGCCCTTTGCCTCCGCGTCCTTGCACGCGGTATTCGGCAGTGGCGGTGCGCTTGATGCTGCCCATGTGCGTCATCGTGACGACGGTCGGGTCGTTCGGAATGAGGTCGATGTTTTCGATCTCGCCCTCGGCGGCTTCGATGCGTGTCAGACGCGGCGTGGCGTGCTTGAGGCGGATGGCCTGCAGTTCATCCTTGATGATCTGCAGCACACGGGATTCACGGGCCAGGATGTCCATGAAGTCACGGATGCTGACGAGCACTTCATCGTAGTCCGCTTTGATCTTGTCGCGCTCAAGTCCGACAAGCTGATAGAGGCGGAGTTCCAGGATGTCTTCCACCTGCTTGTCGGTGAATATGTACTTGTCACCAACGATGCTGGCCTGGGCGCGAATCATGATGCCCAGCTGCTCGGCGGTGCTGATGGAGAAATTGTAAGCCTTGAGGCGTTCTCGCGCCTCGTCGCGGTTCTTGCTGTCGCGGATGATCTTGATGAAGTCATCCAAGTGGCCAAGTGCCAGGAGCTGGGCTTCCAGCTTTTCCGCTTTGAACTCGGCCTGCTTCAGCAGGAAGCGCGTGCGGCGGATGATGACCTCACGGCGATGCTCGATGTAGCACGCAATCGCGTCCTTCATGCTTAACACGCGCGGTTTGCCACCATCAATCGCCAGCATGTGAATCGAGAAACTCGATTCCAGAGCAGTGTGCTTGTACAGATTGTTCAGCACCACCTGACCACGCGCATCGCGCTTGAGGTCGATGACGACACGGGTGTTTTCATCCGATTCGTCACGCACGCCGCTGATTTCGGTGATGACCTTCTCGTTAGCCAGTTCCGCGATGCGCTTCACGAGTTCAGCGCGGTTCACGTTGAACGGAATCTCAGTGATGATGATCTGCTCACGGTTGCCGTTTTCAATGATCTCCGCCTGACCACGGGTGCGCACGCTGCCGTGCCCGGTTTCCAGGTAATCGCGGATGCCATTCGTGCCGAGAATCACACAGCCCGTCGGGAAATCGGGTCCTTTAATATGCGCCTGCAACTCCGTGCAGGTGATCCCGGGATTGTCGATCTGCGCGCACACGGCATCAACGACTTCGCCAAGGTTGTGTGGCGGCATGTTGGTGGCCATGCCCACGGCAATACCTGTGCCACCATTGACAATGAGGTTCGGAAACGCCGCCGGAAACACGGTCGGCTCGGTGAGACGTTCATCGTAGTTCGGCACGAAATCGACCGTCTCCTTCTCCATGTCCGACATCAATGTGCCGCCCAGGTGCGTCATGCGGGCTTCCGTATATCGCATGGCTGCCGGAGGGTCGCCTTCCACGGAACCGAAGTTCCCCTGCGGATCAATCAACGGCTCCCGAATGGCCCAGGGCTGCCCCATGTGAACGAGCGTCGGATAAATGACCGCCTCACCATGCGGATGGTAGTTACCCGAGGTGTCACCACAGATCTTCGCACACTTCATGTGCTTCTTCGGCGGATACAGAGACAGCTCATGCATCGCATAAAGAATGCGGCGCTGGGAAGGCTTCAGACCATCACGGACATCCGGCAGCGCACGGGCGATGATGACGGACATCGAATAGTCGAGGAAGGAGTTCTTCACTTCTTCAGCGACAGAGATGGGACGAATGTTGGGGTCTTGCATGAGATGGGAAAGGTCAGGGCTGGCGGCGCAGCGCAGTCAAAAGGTCAATTGTTCCAGGCGGGAGTGCGTGGATGGAAGAACTCTTCAAGGGGCAGCAGGTGAATTGAACCGTTTCTGGAGGTTTCGTGAACGGCGCTCGATTGGTTGTCGTCCAAAGTTTTGATGTAGTCGTCGAGCTGAAGACGGAGGGTGTCGAGTTTCAGATAGAGTTCTCGGGCCACGGAATCTGTAACGAGCCTTCGAGCCGCCGCCTTTTCCAGCCATGTTTTTGTCTGAAAAAGCGCTCCCAGAGCATTGTAGCAACATCTGGAATTCTCCTGGGCGGAGGTTCGTCCGTAGCCTTCGGCGATGTAGGCCGCGATGGAGTCGGCAGAGCGAGTCCATTCCAATCCGACCGTCTGCTTCGTCACCCATTCCCAGCCAACAGTCAAAGACCATACGTCCTCACCAACCCGCATCGCGAGTTGATAAACGATTAGTTCTTTTAGATCGACCGTGGCCATTCCGAGTTCTAAACGATTCTTGCCTGCCTCTACACGTCGAGGTTGCGGACGTTGAGGGCGTTTTCTTCAATGAAATGCTTTCGCGGCTCGACCACGTCGCCCATCAGAATGGTGAACATGCGTTCGGCTTCGTGGGCGTTGGTTTCGTCGAGCTTGATCTGAAGTAGCGTGCGCTTGTTCGGGTCCATGGTGGTCTCGAAGAGCTGCTTGGCGTTCATTTCACCCAGACCTTTGAATCGTTTGATCTCCATCCCACGCTTGCCGATCTCCATGACCTTGTCGAGGATGCCGGGGATGCTGAAGACAGGATGCACCTTGGCGTTGTCGCCATCGCCTTCGATGACTTCAAAGAGCGGCTTGTCCTGGCTGCTGAAGTGATCCACGTGCAGACCCAGCTCATCCAGCTGCTGAAAGCGCTTCTTCATTCCGTGCGCCTCATGAATCTCAATCAGGCGGGCGCGGCGGTGTGACTTTGGCTGTGCCGCAATTCCATTTCCGTTGGCTTCAACGGCTGCAGGGTTGCCAAAGAGATGCAGATCGCCGTTGTCACGGGAGAAAGCTGCAATCTGCTCATTGCTGTGGAAATAGTGAATCTTGACCTCATTGCCTTCGCGAATCACCACGAGGTGATGCGGCAGGTTGCCGGTGGCTTCATCGCGCGCCTGGAGGTAATGCTCAAAGTCAGCGCCATGGCGGCGAATGATGTCGGCAAACTTGGCCACGGGCACAAGCAGATCAAGGATCGCCTTGAGGCGGTCAGCTGCCAGCTTGCTGCCATCGGCAATGTTGCGCAGGCTGATTTCACCCGAGCCCAGTTCAAGCAGGATGGCGTCCATCTCGGCATCACTCTGCACATACTCCTCACGCTTCTTACGTGTCACCTGATACAGCGGCGGCTGCGCTACATAGATGTGCCCGCGCTTCACGAGCTCCGGCATCTGACGGAAGAAGAAGGTCAGCAGCAGCGTGCGGATGTGGCTGCCATCCACGTCAGCATCGGTCATGATGACGATCTTGTGGTAGCGAAGCTTCTCAATGTTGAAGGAGCCTTCCACCTCGCTGTCGCCACCGATGCCGGTGCCGATGGCGGTGATCATGGTCTGCACTTCCTTGTTCTGCAGCACTTTCTCGAGACGCGCCTTCTCCGTGTTGATGAGCTTTCCACGCAGCGGGAGGATCGCCTGATTGTGGCGGTTGCGGCCCATCTTGGCGGAGCCACCGGCGGAGTCACCCTCGACAATGAACAGCTCAGTCTTCGCCGGATCGCGCTCGGAGCAGTCAGCCAGCTTGCCCGGCAGTCCGCCGCTGCTCATGGCATCCTTTCGGATCGCTTCACGGGCCTTGCGCGCGGCTTCACGGGATTTCGCGGCGATGATGATGTTCTTGATGATCTCGATGGCCGTGTCGGGATTCTCATCAAAGAAGCGCAGCAGGCCTTCATAGACGATGGAGTTCACCACGCCTTCGACTTCACCGTTTACCAGCTTCACCTTCGTCTGTGAGTTGAAGCGCGGATTGGTGAGCTTGACGCTCAGCACGCAGATCATGCCTTCGCGGCAGTCATCGCCTTCGATGTCCGGCAGCTTTTCTTTGAAGCTCTTCGGGTTGGCGTTGATGTATTGCTTCACCGCCTTGGTCAGCGCCGTCTTGAGGCCGCTGTAGTGCGTGCCGCCGTCCGGATTCGGAATGGCATTGGCAAAGCACAGCGTCTGCTCATTGAGCCCTTTATTCCATTGCAGCACGCAATCGACGAGAATGAACTTCTTCTTGTCGTCGATGGGCACTTCGCGGCGACCCGCCAGTGCCACCGGCTCGGGATGGATCTTGTCCTTGTCCGCACCCATCTCGCGCACGAACTGCTTCACACCTTCCAGGTACAACAGCACTTCCTGCCGCTGCGTCTCGGTACGCTCGTCGGTCAGAGTGATTTTGATGCCCGGATTGAGGAAAGCCAGTTCGCGCAGGCGGACCAGCAGACGGTCAAAATTATACGTCGTGGTGACGGTGAAGATCGAGGCATCCGGGAAGAAGGAAATCTTGGTGCCTGTGGTCTTCGGATCATCGAGATCCCCGAGGACGGTCAACGGCTCCGTCGTTTTGCCGCGCTCGAAGCCGATGGCGTAGATCTTGCCATCGCGGAAGACCTCGCACTTGAACCAGTCAGACAGCGCATTGGTACACTTGGCGCCCACGCCATGCAGACCGCCGGAGAATTCATACGCACCGTCGCCAAACTTGCCGCCAGCGTGCAGGCTCGTGAGCACGAGTTCCACCGTGGGAATCTTCGCCACCTTGTGCATTTCCACCGGGATGCCGCGACCGTCGTCCTGAATGGTGATGGAGCCGTCCGTGTGGATCGAGATCCAGACGTTTTTGCAATGCCCGGCGAGATGCTCGTCGATGGAGTTGTCCACCACCTCAAACACGCAGTGGTGCAGGCCGCGTTCATCGGGGTCGCCGATGTACATTCCAGGCCGCAGCCGCACGGCTTCGAGGCCTTCGAGTTTCTGAATTTGATCGGCACCGTAGGCCTGGTTTTCGGCCACACCGGTATTGAAAGCAGTGTTCTGCTCAGAGGACTGTTCGGACATAAGATTTGAAGGGCTGCCCATCGACTGAATCCGTCCATGAAACCGCTACCGGAAACGTGCTCGATGATGACCTGTTCAGACTAGCAAGATGAAGAGGCGAGCAAAGGGATTTTTTGCTCCCAAACGAAGTCTTTTTTGGCATCCAAACCGGGCCTCTAATCACATCCAGCACCCCCAGCATTTTTCCTCCGCCCCGGGGTCCAGGGGCCGCTGACGAAAGCCGTGCAGGCACGCCTCCACTTAAAGAAGGACATCGCTGCTATCACTTCAGGCCTTTGAGGTGCCAACGATGTACGGCAATGTTCACCCCCTCCTCAGAAAATTAATGAAAAAGCCAGGTTGCTTTTCAAACAGCCCCCTGTCATTTGTCACGGCATGAAGCCGATCACCATCCGCATCGTGGGTGGTCGAAACGCATGGCGTGACGGGATCGTGCGTGCCATCAAAGCTGCGGAGATGACCGTGCTCGGAGTACACGGCACCGGAGAGTCCGTGCTTCAAATGGCAAAACTGCCGTTGGCGGACGTACTGCTGGTGGATGTGAAACTCACCGGCATCACGGGAGTGGAGTGCGTGGTGCCGCTCAAACGTCGGCATCCGGCGTTGCAAATCATCATGCTGACCTCCAAGGAGGACGCTCACGAGCTGTTTCAATGCCTGCGTGCTGGAGCCTGCGGCTATGTGTTGAAAACCATGACCTCAGCGTATCTGCTTGCCTGTGTAAGCCACCTTCTTGCCGGCGGCTCCCCTGTTTCTGCGGGCATGACGCGGCAGATGGTTCGCTTTATCCAGCAGACTGGGACCACTGCCGATCTGGCAGTTGTTCTCTCACGGCGCGAGCGCGAGGTGCTGGACCTGCTCGCCCAGGGATTGCGCTACAAGGAGATCGCCGTGCAACTCGCTGTAGGCATTGCCACCGTACGCACCTATCTGGAGCGCGCGTATGCGAAACTCGGGGTCACGAACCGCACAGAGGCGGTAGCGCGGTTTTCTCAACACCGCCGCTGACCGGCGGGCACTGCGAGTCCACACTTTAGACCTCACTGAAAGCTTTGCGCTGTTGGGGAAAACCCCGACAGGACTGCTGTCACGTTATTTCTCTCTCCATCTACCTATCCATGAAGGCAGCCACATCCTCGTCTAAACGCCCGAAATTTTCCGCGCAGCGCACCCCGCTCGCAGCCTATCTCTCTGGAGCCATCGGCACCACTGCATTGTTTGCAGTTCCCCAGGCCGAGGCGGCTGTCACGGCGGTCACTTTCGGCTTTGGCAGTGTTTTAGACAGTACTGCCGGAAGTAATTATTTTGCAGTCACCCAGGTGGGGGGTGGCACTACCTTTGGAAATTTTCATGCACGTTCAGATGGCGGCGGGGGGAATGTTTCCTTGGGGGGAGCCAACAGTCCCACGTATAATAATGCTCACTACCCCAATTTCGGAACCTTGAGTTTCTTTAACTCTGGAACCGTGATCGGTAGCGGGCTCAACCACAGTGCACCTTCGGGTTATATTCTTGGTGGTGGCTATTTAACCTTTCCAGGCTTCGCGGCTCTGACTCTCAGTTCCGATCAACTCAACAAAAACATTGGGTTTGAAACGACTACTGGAAACTGGGGCTGGGCCAATGTGAGCTGGCATGCATCCAGTCAAACTTTGAACATCAACTCCGCTTACGTGGATTCCGTGGCCGGTAACAGCATCACTGTGGGCAGCGTCACCTCGGCTCCCGAACCAAGCCGTGCGCTGCTGGCGCTGGCCGGCCTGGGGGGCTGGCCGTGCGCCGCCGCCGCAAGCAGGTAGCGTAAGGCTACTGCCACATCGACTCAGGAATCCACAAGGTGCGGGCCGAATGGGCCCGCACCTATTTTTGTGATCGGTCATTTACCTTCCCCAGGAAACAGCAGCCAGCGATCTGCCAGCAAGGCGGTCATGTTGCAGTGCCGCCGTTGACACGGCGGACAACATGGAATGTCCACACTTAAGACCACAGCGAAAGCTTTGCGGTTCACCTGATGACTCGACAACATTTCTATTTGCTCACAGTTTTTCCTACGCTCACTTCACATGCAATCACGCCTACCCTCCTCCCGCCATTTGGGAATATCTACGCAGACCACTCCGCTGCCCAGCTACCTCGTTGGAGCACTCAGCACCGTCACATTGCTCGCAGTGCCACAAGCCGAAGCTGCCGTAACGCAAGTCGGCTTCGGCTTTGGATCGGTGCTCGATTATGCTGATGGAATCAATGGCAGCACCACAGTAGGCAGTTACGGGAATATACGGGCAATGGCAGTTTCACCATATGTAAAGCTGGGAGAATACGACATTCGTCAGGGAGGCGTCTATGAGAGTGGGACAAACGGCCCACTGCGCGGCACCGCCAGTTTCTTCGCCAATGGCACCGTGATCGGTGCCGGAGGAAATGGGAATTTGGGTTCCGGCTATTTTCAGCGTGAGGATGGATTCACTGGCATGGACATCACCACTGATCAGATTAATAAAAACATCGGCTTTATGACAACTACCCACAACTGGGGCTGGGCCAATGTAAGCTGGAATGCGACTACCAAAGCGCTGACCATCAACTCCGTCTACGTGCAGTCTGCATCAAACACATCCATCACTGTGGGCGACACGGGCATCTCCGCAGCCCCTGAGCCCAGCCGTGCACTGCTGGCGCTGGCGGGGCTGGGCGCCGTGGCTCTGCGCCGCCGCCGGAAGCAGGTGGCACTATAAGGTAAGGCTGCAGGCGCGTCTAAATCACTGCAAAAATCTTCAAGGTGCGGGTTGCATTGGGCCGCGCCTTTTGTTTGCGATCGGTCATTTCCCTTCCCCAGGAAACATCAGCCAGCGATCTGCCAGCAGAGCGGTGATATTCACGCAATGATCCGACTGCGCCTTGTTCGGAAAGGCCAGCCGCACCGTCACCAGCGCCTTGGAACCCGGCGGGTTCAGGGCGATCATGGGTGTGCCATCCGGCAGTTTGTGCGGCAGCGGCACGCCGATGAGGTTGGCTAGCGCGAGCCCCATCAGGCTGTTGCGCTCCACGTAGCCGGTCACGTTGTGCAGTCCGTCCGGGCTGCGCAGTTTCACGGCCAGCCAGTTCCACTTCTCGCCGAATTCGTAGTTGTAGTAGCTGCTCTCACTGGCGACGGCGCGCATGAGTACCGGCACTTGCGGACGTTCTTTCTTGAAGTCGGGCCAGGTCTGCTCGCTCCACGCTGCCCAGGATTCCCAGTCCAGCAGCAGTTTGCCCGAGCGGGTGCGGTGGAAGTTGGCACGCATGCCGGAATCCGGCCGGGTGGAGCAGGCGAACTGGAGATTGAGCACCTTGGAGGTGCCAGCGTTGATGATGCCTGCGGAGACCAGTGCGCCATGTTCCGGGTCGGACTGGCCGCGCTTCTCATACTGCTCCAGCAACAGTGGTTCCACTCGTTCCGGTTCAAAAACGAAGGGCAGTCGCTCGCGCCAGTTCGCGACCTGTAGGTACTTTGTCAGCACCGCCTGAGCTTCGACTACCTGGGAGGCATCTAGTTTGAGGGATTCATACGCCAATACCACATTGGTGCTACCCGGTTCGTAGAGCGGCCCACCAGGAGTGCCCTGCTTCGCTGCCTCCACCTTGGCGATCTGCGCCAGCGTGGTCTGGATCTGCTTCGGCTCCTCGGGGGCTGCGGGTGATGTGGCGAGAATGGTGCTGGAGGCTGTTGCGTCCGTTTTCCGAGGCGCGACGTCAGTCATGGGCTTGGCCTGCGGTCCTTGAAACAGCAGAAAGCCAAAGTAGCCGGTGCCCGCCACTGCGCCGACCAGCGCAAGTCCATAGGTTGCCAGCACACGCGCACTTTTCTTACGCCTCTTTTTCTTCAGCGGCTTGTTGGTGACTGGTTGGTCGGTGAGGATTTCAGGCATGGCAATGGAGTGAAGGGGCAGATTCTTCGTTCAGTAATACTGGAAAGTGAGTTTTGTCGAAAACTATGCGTCCCCCCGCCCAAATCTTCTGCTCGTAGTGTCATCAAAAATGAGGATAAATCATGACCACTTTTTCAACTTGAGATGTTAACGCATTCATGGATAGCAGGTTATCCGGCGATAATTGGGATTGGAGCCTGCTTTTAATGACATCTGATAAAAACCCTCAAATCTACTGGTTGTATGGCCTGCCAGAAGCGGGCAGATCGCAGTTGGCGCAATCGTTTTTTGCCCATCTTCGGGATGCTGGCCTTCACACTACGCTGCTAGACGGGGATGAACTGAGGGGTGGATTGTGTGAGGATCTGGGGTTCACTGAGGCAGATCAACGGGAAAAAGTGCGGCGTGGTGCTCATGTGGCCAATTCGAATGCCACTGCGGGGGCCATGGTCGTCTGCTCGTTTCACACCCTCTACGAAAGTCACCGCAAGCTTGTGCGCCGGATTTTGGGAAAACGCGTGAAGTTGATCCACATCCAGTGCGCCATTCCGGGCTGCGCGGTCTGCCGGGAGAACCAGCAGCAGCGCACCGCCCAATGCCTAGCTCCCGATCTATTGAGACTTGCATAATAGACTGACGTTAAGGCCAAAGTTCGGCCTGGGCGAAGCAGGCGGTGAGGATTCGGTGTCGGCGGCGCATTCTTCGCAGTGCCGCTGTCGCCTGCATGCTGAGC
>Ga0164296_1000226_pt1 | contig 71913 bp, 57 predicted proteins | sample GEODES057metaG_FD_113533 | JGI IMG/M metagenome (GOLD analysis project Ga0164296, IMG submission 113533) | Dystrophic lake water microbial communities from Trout Bog Lake, Wisconsin, USA - GEODES057 metaG | ecosystem: Environmental > Aquatic > Freshwater > Lake | place: USA: Trout Bog Lake...
AAAAGCAAAAGCAACTAGTTCTTTACCATTTTTTAGGCCATCAATTAACCCCGTTTTGAAAAAGAATTTTTAGGGGGTCACATTGTGCTGGCGAAAGGGGGTCAGTTTTGCTGGTATTTACATCGAGTGGAAACAGCGTAACTTTGCTATTCGAATACAAAGCTAAAAAGCTTCGTGGCAGTATAAATGCCACGAAGAAATTTGATTACTCTTTTTTACAAGGCACAAATACCGCTTTCTCTGAAAAGCATAAATCTTGGGGCTTTCCAATATTAGCAGCTTCTTTGCTCGATAAAATAGAGCCATACTCTAAAAAAATGCAGCTTGTCATTTCGCCATTCTTGCCATAGTAATAGGTCTTGTTTGTTCTATCGTATTTAATATCTGCTCCTAACTCTTTCATCTGCTGCAAAAATTGGCTCATAGCCCGTTTGCATAAATGATTCCTTTTGGCAAAAGTTACCAAGTCGCCTGTGGCTTTTTTCTTGATCAAATAGTTGATGTACTCTAATCGTTTTAAATCTTTTAACAACGACATATTAAATCATATAAATATTAACGAAACGGCTAGACCAATAAAAAATACTTTAAGTCTTTAATCGAATAAATATCAGGTAGTTCGTACCCATTTAGAAAAAAATAAGGGGTAAAGCGAACCTCCTCTTTATTACACCAATCCTGCATGGCCTTCACTTTATCATCTTGTTCTTGCAATTCACCATTTAAAGGATATTTTTTTGCAAATGCCGCATAATCTTTTCTTTCTGCCATATACCAATCATCCAATGCTTTTCTAGTCATCGCTTCATCTCCCATTGCCGCAATGGCCAATAAATGTTTAACGGGTGGCGTTTTAATATCGTTTTCCTCAGTTGTTGCGGTAAATAAAATTTGTATTTGCAAATTTTCGTTATTTGCTAATAGCGCTTCCATAATGGGATGGGCTTGTGCACAAGGCCAGCAATAGGGGTTACATACTTTTACCAACTTATAAGCCGCATTTCGATTTCCAAGGGTAATACCTAATCCTTCGGTTGAATGTTGAATAGATTTTTGCTTTGCTAACAATGCTTCAAAAATGATTGGGTTATGTTGGAGCCTTTTTAAGGATATTGTTTTATAGCCACTATCCTTTGCTTTTTCTAATGCCGGTATTAAAATCAATAATACAGTAAACACCATTGCATACGAAACGGCAATGGTAATATAAGCAGAATAGGGTAAGGCTACAAAAAGCTGTAAACGATGAAAACCTCCAAAATAAGCTGTTACAAACTGTAGAAATAAAATAACCTGAACCGCTAAACACAATACACACCATTGCTTGGCAATAAGCCATTGATACGAAATAGAATAAACAATATAAGGCAAGGCCATCAGATTAATCCAACTCAATAAAAACAAGTTATCTATATTGGTGATACCGCCCACCAAAACCGATAAAAGCATACCTATAAAATAGGTTGATCCTAAAATACTCCAGCTTAACCCCCAAATTTTTGCCGCATCGGAATTTAAGATCGCCGAGCAATTTACCTTCTTTCCTGCATGGCAGATTTGCCTAACCACTGGATTGTATTCATCTATCTCATGCCATAGCAGCAATAAGCAAATAATACAACCCAACAAAGTGAATAAAGTAAATAAAATGGGCACCAGCGCTTGCGAATGATGAGTGATATAAGCAAACAAACAAGCAATTAGGCTCATGATTGGCAATAAGAACAGTGAGAGGCTGTTGTATAGGTTGCTTTGATTTTCTTGCTGCCTTATTTTAACAAAGTCGCTTTGACCGTTATGTTCATTTACTTCTATCACTAAAATAGTACCTGCATATATTTTTGAAAACTGCTCCAAACTGAGTTCAACTATTTTGTTATTTTCGGGATGGAAGAATACAATGCTAGCTGCATTTAATTGAGTAACGACTGCAAATAAATGAAGCTTCGTTTGCGGCGCTTTGATTTGTGCAATAAAAGGACAGGTTAATTGGCTAAATCCTTTCATGGGCATTTTAATACCAGAACTACTAATGCCATAATTATCAATAACCTCCATCATTGACAATAGACTTGGATAGTCGGGATGCGCTATCAGTTCTTTTTGTATCGTAGTGCTGGTAACAGCCACCCGCATGAACTTGCACAAATAAATAACTGTTCTTTCGCAGTGTGCTAAGGGTTGAAATAACCGGCTCAAAAGATTCATACCTGTATAGATTAAAGTTGATAAAACAAATACCAAATACACAATCAAGAAACGCTATCCTCAAGAAATTATCTTAAGGTCTACCTACTAAAAATTATTGTCTAAACACTATCCCTGTCTATTGATTGAAGTAAAAAAACATAAGTGCTTGAGTTGGGGGATCTTATAAAAGCTATCCTGTTCAATCTTGTAGAAGTATTAAAAATAACAGTATGAAAGTACAAATATTAACTTTCATATGCAAATTAAACTTCATCTTTGTATAGGTATTTATGTTAATTTTTTATGAAAGCATTTTCGTTTTATAGACAGTTAAATGCCATGGATTGTGGGCCAACTTGTTTGCGTATGATTGCCAAATATTATGGCAAACATTATCATGCAGATCGTTTGCGACAGATGGCAGGCTTTAGCAAACAAGGAGTCTCGTTATTAGGTATTAGCGACACAGCAGAAAAAATTGGGTTTAGAACAAGAGGCGTAAAAATAACCTTTGAGCAATTATTGGTAGCACCCCATCCATCAATTCTGCACTGGGATCAAAATCATTTTGTTGTACTACTACCCTTCTCGCGATGGCGCAAAAAAATAAACATTGCCGATCCTAGCAAAGGCATGATTAGTTATACCAACCAAGAGTTTTTAGCCCATTGGATATCTTCGAAAAATGAAAACGACCAAAATACAGGCGTAGCCCTTCTACTGGAACCTACCCCTATTTTTTATGCGCAAGAAGGCCAAAAAGAGCAGGCACTTAGCTGGTCGCTGATATTACAATATTTACGCACAGCCAAGTGGCAACTGGTGCAGGTTTTTTTGGCACTCCTCATCACTTCTTTACTACAATTAATTTTTCCTTTCCTAACGCAAAGCATTGTAGACACAGGTATCAATACACAAAATTTACAGTATGTTGTTATTGTACTGATTGCTCAACTAATGCTCACTTTTAGCCAAACAATAGTCAACTTTATACGCAGTCGTTTGTTATTACGCATATCAAACATTTTAAATCTTCAGATACTCTCCGACTTCTGGATTAAGCTTACCCAACTACCTATTTCATATTTTGATATACACCATACGGGCGACACCTTACAACGCATTGGAGATCACCGAAACATACAAGGCTTTTTAACGGGTAGTGCATTGAGCACTTTGTTTTCTGTATTTAATTTTGTTGTTTATGCAGTAGTATTGGTAATCTATAGTGTTGAACTTTTCTTTGTTTTTTGCTTTGGCAGTATACTATATTTTGTTTGGGTACAATTGTTTCTAAAATTTAGAAGAAAAATAAACTATCAAACCTTTCATTTATCTGCTAAAGAAAATAATACTACCCTGCAACTGATACAGGGCATGCAAGAAATAAGATTGAATAATGCTGAAAAACAAAAACGTTGGGAATGGGAAAATATACAAGCAAACGTTTTTAAATTAAATTTTAAAAGTCTTAACTATAGTCAAATACAAGAAGCAGGGGCTACTTTCATCAACCAAGTACAAGGTATTGCCATAAGTTTTATTGTTGCCAAATTAGTCAATGACGGGAAACTAACATTGGGAACCATGTTAGCCGTTCAATATATCATCGGGCAATTAAGTGTTCCGATTCAGCAATGGGTAGGCTTTGTGCAAAATTTACAAGATGCTAAAATTAGTATGGAACGCTTAAACGAAATTCACCAATTAGACAATGAAGCGATTGCAGAAAAAAGCTATATCAACCAACTACCCGATAATAAAAGCATTTTACTAAACAACCTTTCATTTACCTACCCAGGTGCCGGCAATGAACCTGTTATTGAAAATATTCATTTATGCATTCCAGAAAATAAGGTAACAGCCATCGTGGGCACTAGTGGTAGTGGCAAAACCACACTCATTAAACTATTGTTGAAAGTATATGAACAATACGATGGAGAAATAAGAATAGGTGCAAATAAAAACAAGAGTCATACAAAAGACGGCGTTAAATTCAGCTTTATTGGTCATCAATATTGGAGAAGTATTTGCGGTGCAGTATTACAAGACGGTTATATTTTTAATGATACCATTGCAAGAAACATTGCAGTTGCTGCAGATGACATTGATTATACGCGTTTAATAAAAAGTTGCCAAATAGCCAATATTCATTCTTTTATAGAGGCACTACCCAATGGCTATTATACAAAATTAGGGGCAGAAGGCACTGGTGTAAGCCAGGGTCAAAAACAAAGAATTTTAATAGCAAGAGCCGTATATAAAAACCCAGCATACCTTTTCTTTGATGAAGCTACCAACGCACTAGATGCTAATAATGAAAAAGCAATTGTAGAAAATTTAGAAACCCTATTTAAAGGCAAAACGGTGGTTGTGGTTGCCCACCGACTGAGTACCGTAAAAAATGCCGATAAAATTGTGGTACTCGAAAGTGGCAAGATTGCAGAAGAAGGAACACACGATGAACTCACAAAACTGCGTGGCAAATATTATGAACTCGTGAAAAATCAATTAGAGTTACCTAACTAAAGTATAACCCAAGATGAAAGAAAAAAAACAAGCCCCGACCCTTTTATCTGATGAAGCCCTAGAAGCAACGTCCTTACATAAAACCTTTATAGAACGATCGGAGCTTGCACAAGAAATTATTAGCCGTACCCCCGACTTTATAGAAAAATGGGCTTTATTTATATTTTTGATACTCCTACTCTTTCTAATAACTACTACCTGGTTTATCCAGTATCCCGACATTATTGAAGCGCCTGCAAAACTAAGCTCTATCAATGCACCCAAACAAATTATTTGTTTACTGCCAGGTAAATTAGTAAAGCTGCAGGTTAAAGAAAATGAGGCAGTGGCAGTAGGAAAAATATTGGGCTTTATTGAATCTAACGCCAAGCATGAAGAAATACTAAAACTATCGGATTGGAGCGATTCGGTAGAACAAATCTTGAATGATCACTCATACAAAAAATTACCCCCTTGTTTTAACAATGCTATTTTCTCGGAGCTAGGCGAGTTACAACAACCCTATCAAACACTTATACAAGCATATCTAAACTTTAAAAATTACTTGCCCAATGAATTTTATGCTAAAAAGAAAGCCCTGTTATTAAAAGATATAGAAAACATACAAAAAGTAAAACGAAACCTAGAAGTACAAAAAACATTGGCGCAACAAGACTTATTACTATCACAAAAAACGTTTGATGCAAATGGTCATTTAAAAAAAGAAAAGATCATCTCGGAATTAGATTATAGGAATGAAGAAAGTAAATTAATTGGTAAAAAATTATCCGTTCCACAAATGAATGCAGGCATCATTAGTAACGAAAGTCAACAAAACGATAAGCAAAAAGAAATTGCAGAGCTAGAAAATACGATACTTCAACAGAACGCCATCTTCGAGCAAGCATTGCACACTTTTAAAAGTCAGTTAACCGATTGGAAAAAAAAGTATTTGTTAATAGCCCCAATTGCTGGCAAGGTAGCTTTTGCTTCATTTATCGAAGTAAATCAGCAGTTGCAAGCCAATCAAACTATTTGCTTTATTAATCCAGAAAACACGGCTTACTATGCACAGGTATTTATTCCGCAAACTAATTTTGGCAAAGTGTTGATAGGAGAAAATGTTTTACTTAAGCTTAATTCATATCCCTTTCAGGAGTATGGTTATGTAAAGGGTAAAATTGATTATATTTCACATATTCCAAGCGATAGTGGTTATTTGTCGAAAGTAGTATTAGTAGATGGCTTAATGACCACTTATCGAAAACAAGTGCAATATAGAGATGGCCTAATTGCCCGTGCCGAGATCATTACAAAAGACCTCCGATTGCTCGAACGGTTTTATTATAATATTGTACAGCAAATAAAAAGGTAGCATTTATATCCGATAGGGCATCGAATGGGCAGCAAATATGGCCATGATGGAGAAAGTAAAATATTATGACATCGATTTATATTGAGCGTGGGTCTAAAAGCGAATCATGCATTAGGGCTACAAGCAGTCAGCTAATTCGAACCCATACAGATGAGTATATTAATTGTTGTGTGCCGCTTATCTTCAAAAAAATAAGCCGTCAACATTTGCATGAAGACGGCCTATTTTAAGATATTACATATACTTAGCCTATTTCAACTTAGCTTGTAAGTTTTGATCTAATGCATCCAAGAACTCTTCCGTATATAAATAATGCTCGCCATGATTTACTTTATTACCATAAATACATACGGCAAGATCTTTGGTCATTTTACCACTTTCTACTGTTTCAACACACACTTCTTCTAGTGCATGGCAAAAATTAATTAATTCCTGGTTACCATCTAATTTACCACGAAACTCTAAGCCTCTTGTCCAAGCAAAAATAGATGCAATTGGATTTGTAGAAGTTGGCTTTCCTTTTTGATGCTCGCGATAATGACGGGTAACGGTTCCATGAGCTGCCTCGGCTTCCATGACGGTACCATCGGGGGTAACCAATACAGAAGTCATCAAGCCTAAGCTTCCAAAGCCCTGTGCAACGGTATCGCTTTGTACATCGCCATCGTAGTTTTTACATGCCCACACAAAATTACCATTCCATTTTAAAGCCGATGCCACCATATCGTCGATTAATCGATGTTCGTAGGTAATACCTGCAGCTGCATACTTTGCTTTAAACTCGTTCTGATAGATATCTTCAAAAATGTCTTTAAAGCGTCCATCATACTTTTTAAGGATGGTATTTTTTGTAGACAGATATAAAGGCCATTTTTTTATTAAGGCTTGATTAAAGCAAGAACGTGCAAAACCTGCAATACTTTCGTCGGTATTATACATCGCCAATGCTACGCCATCGCCTTTAAAATTGTATACTTCAAACTCCTGATTTGTTCCGTCCTCACCTTCAAACTTGATGGTAAGTTTACCTTTACCTTTCGTTACAAAATCGGTAGCACGATATTGATCACCAAATGCATGACGACCAATACAAATTGGGGCAGTCCAGTTAGGTACTAACCTAGGTACATTCTTACAAACAATTGGTTCGCGAAATACGGTACCATCCAAAATATTACGAATTGTGCCATTAGGGCTCTTCCACATTTGTTTTAACTTAAACTCTTCTACACGGGCTTCGTCGGGTGTAATGGTGGCACATTTAATACCTACCCCGTATTTTTTAATAGCATTTGCCGAATCGATCGTTACCTGATCGTTGGTTTCATCACGGTATTCTACCCCTAAATCATAGTACTTAATATCTAAATCAAGGTAAGGAAGAATCAATTTGTCTTTAATAAACTTCCAGATAATTCTTGTCATTTCGTCGCCATCCAACTCAACAACGGGGTTGGTTACTTTAATTTTTTGAGGCATATTGGGTTCATTTTTGATTTAAAACAGCTGCAAAAATAGGAGTTTAACCATTTTAAAGTATGAGCAATACAATCATTCTACAAAATTAGTTGGCTGAGCCCCCTATTTTTTGGCTACCTCTGCCTCTTTTAGCCTTAACCTTGTTCGAGACATATTCGAGACTTGTTCGGATCAAGTGCCTGAATTCAGGCACTTGATCCGAACAAGTCTCGAAGAAAACCCTAACTAAATGTGCAGTTCCTAGTTTTTTAGTGAACCCTCACTAGCTTTTAGCGCTAGAATAGATTGTTTTACTTTGAATACAGCACTAGGAAATGTTTAAAAGAAAAAAAGCCTTTCCGCTACAAAAAAAGTGACCTTTTTTTTCTAGCAGAAAAGCGTTGAATGTTGGATAGCCTTGATACCTAGCAATCATTTACCTAAGTGAAATTTTCTTTAATACTCCTGTACTGCTGCAATATGACTAGTTAGATGTTTACAATTAATACGGTAATCTTAAGTTCATGCCTTACCGCTTCGATTGTTTCGCCAAATAAGTAATCTTTCATGCCAGTATGCCGATGTGCACCCATCACTAACATATCGGCACCCGACTTATTCACGATCTTCACAATTCCTTTAATACGATTCTTATAGCCCAATTCTGTTTCTACTTGATAGCCCAAATTCGTTAATTGCGTGGCATAACTTTCTAGCCTAAGTTTATCTTTTCGGGTTTCATCGTCATCGCTTTCTTCGCCAAAAAATTTAGCCGAAACGCTTTCTACAATATGCATTAAAATATAGGTAGCTTCATGATGCCCCTGACTGATTGCATGAGCTATAAGCTTTTCATCGTTCTCGCTAAAGTCCAAGGCAATGGCAATCTTTTTAGTATGACTAATAGTGAGGTTATGAAGTGACGGTATTTCGCCATGCATAACAATACTATGTTTTCTATGTTGTTTTTGAAGCATGGGTAAAAAGGTCATGGTTAAAAACAAGGCAACAAAAATAATTCCAAACAAAAGCACAACTATCTTCCATAACACAAAACCAGGCTGATAAAAGAGTAACATACATTGTTCCAAAACCATCTTACTATTTAAATACAACAATACAATGGCTACAAACCATGAAAGCATTTTAGTAAAGGGCTTAATGGCAAACTCGCCCATGGTTTCCTTATCGCTCACAAAATGTATTAACGGAATAACGGCAAAACCTAATTGTACACTCAGTATTACCTGACTTAATACCAATAAAGCGTCTATTTTATTATCTCCATAAATCAGAATCACCAAGACTGCCGGTATAATGGCAATTAATCGGGTAATTAATCTACGTAACCAGGGGTTGATACGAAGTCGAAGATAACCTTCCATTACAATTTGACCAGCCAAAGTACCTGTAATGGTAGAGCTTTGACCCGCCGCAATAAGTGCCACTGCAAATAATAATGGGGCAAGCTTGGATCCTAACAGTGGTTTTAATAGTTGGTGTGCATCTTCAATTCTGGCAATATGGGTATTTCCCGACTTAAAGAAAATGGTGGCTGCCAATACCAATATAGCAGCATTTACAAAAAAAGCAGCATTTAATGCAATCGCACTATCAATAATATTAAATTTAATAGCGAGTTTGATACCTTCTCTATCGGGTTTAATTTTGCGGGTTTGCACCAATGCCGAATGCAAGTATAAATTGTGGGGCATAACCGTTGCACCTATAATACCCACCGCAATGTATAAAGCATCTTTATTTAGAAAAGTGGGCATTAACCCTTTGGCTACTTCGGCCATTTGTGGCTGTGCCAAAAAGATCTCCACTAGAAAAGAGAGCCCTATCACAACTACTAAGGCAATAATAAAAGCTTCTAATTTTCGAATACCATAATTCTGCAACCACAGTAATAAGAGTGTATCTAAAACAGTAAATGCTACCCCCCATATAATCGGCAATCCAGTTAACAAATGTATCCCTAATGCCATCCCCAAAACTTCGGCAAGATCGCATGCTGCTATGGCTATTTCGGCCAATACATACAATGAAAAATTGACCAAGGGTGGATATACCTCGCGATTGGCTTGTGCTAGGTCGATACGTCGAACAATCCCTAATCTTGCGCTTAGCCCCTGCAACAATAAGGCAATAAGATTACTCATGAGTAATACCCAGATGAGTTGATAGCCAAACTGAGACCCTCCCTGCAAATCGGTAGCCCAATTGCCTGGATCCATATAACCCACACTTACCAAATAGGCAGGACCAATATAGGCCAATATCCTTTTCCAGCCCTTATGCGGAGAGGCTGTGTCTACACTTTCATGTACATCGCCTAAAGAATTTTCACTAATGTTATTTTGTAAATTCATATTTGCATCATAATAAAAACTATTTTAGCATAATTACTTTCAAGCTATAAAAATAACGACAGAAGCGGTATTTTATTAAATATAATCTTTCATGAGAAATTGGTTACTGTTTTTGCTGATACTTACAGGAGTGGCTTGCTCACATAAAAAAGCGAACTTATCGGGCAATGAGCCTGTTAAAATAAACGACTTTCTAGCCGCATTCCCAACGCTCACATTACCTTATTCGATTGCCGATACTGGCATACTTAGAGCAACCGACACTACCATCATTAGCTATAAAATTTTCACCTCTTTTATACCAGATAGTAGCTTAAATAGACTTATTACAAGCGAAAAAAAGTCTATCATCCGACCACTGGGCAAAATTATAAAAGCAAAAGAAACTTATCTTCTAGCCAGTTTTACCCATCATGAAAAAACAAAATTGGGCCTATTTGTTGTAGACCCTAAAAACAATTTCCTAGCAGCAAAAGAATTACTCTCTAGTAATAATAATGACGGCTACACGCATGCTCTATCGATCAATAAAGAGCCTACTTTTTTAATGAGTAAAGAAAAATTAGGCCTCGATAAGCAATTACAATATACTAGAACTGGATGGGTATATAGCCCAGACGCTAGTTTTATGGTTGTTATCCATGATACCAATGAGGATGAAAATAAAAATAATACAATTATTGACCCTATCGATACTTTACCACGGAAAAATAAATTGAGCGGTAATTATATTCAAGATAAAAAGAATTTTATTTCATTGCGCGATGGAAAAGACATAAACCACTATTTGTTCTTTATTCATTTTGAAAAGAAAGAGGGCAATTGTACCGGAGAACTTAAAGGTGCTTTTGAAATGAAAACAGCCAATACTGGCATTTATACCACCAATGGCGACCCCTGTATTATTGACTTTACCTTTGATGGTAATACCATCGATGTAAAAGAAAAAGGAAGCTGCGGCAATCATAGAGGCATAGAATGCTATTTCGATGATTCCTACACAAAAAAGAAAGAACCCAAGCTTAGTAAGAAAAAGGGATAAGCTGATCTAAATCGTATTTAGTTAAATCACATTGCCTTACCTTGCCATTTACCAACTGTGAAAAAGGTACTAATGTGTAAAAAGTACATTTTAATAAAAACAGATTATCTTGCACCCGGATTATAGAACGAAATAATACTTTATGAATTTTAGAAATTACCATGTACCGTACCAGATAGACGAAGCCTATTCGAAAAAAGCAGCTTATTTTTCAATGGAATTTGCTATTCATCAGCCCTTAAAAATATATAGTGGCGGACTAGGTTTCCTTGCGGGATCGCACCTTAGGAGTGCTTATGAGTTAAAGCAAAATATGATTGGCATTGGCATACTCTGGAAATATGGGTATTACGACCAAACACGTAACCAAGACCAGACCTTACAACTAGAGTGGATGGAAAAAAACTATTCATTTTTAGAAGATACAGGCATTAAATTTCAAATTTTAATCCATGACCATCCAGTATGGGTAAAAGCATGGTATTTAAACCCTGAAACCTTTAAGAGTGCCCCACTATTTTTATTAAGCACCGACCTACCCGAAAATGACTATATATCGCAAACCATTTGTCACCGTTTATACGATGCCAATATTGCTACAAAAGTTGCTCAATTCATTCTATTGGGTGTTGGTGGTGCCAAACTAGTAGATGAACTGCGCTTTAATCCAGACGTTTATCATTTAAATGAGGCCCATGGTATTTCGGCCGCATTTTATTTGCTAAATAAATTTAAGAGCCTGGAAAAAGTAAAAGAACATTTAGTATTTACCACTCATACCCCCGAAGAAGCTGGTAACGAAAAACACGATCTTTATCTCTGTCAGAAAATGAGCTATTTCTGTGGTTTAAGTATCGACGAAGTGAGAAAAATTACCGGCATTCAGGACGACCAATTTAATCATTCTTTAGCGGCCCTTCGCTTTGCCCGAAAAGCAAATGGCGTAAGTGCTTTGCACGGTGAAGTAAGTAGAGAAATGTGGAAAAAATACACAGGCATTTGCGAAATTACTTCTATTACCAATGCGCAAAACTGGAGATACTGGGCCGACAAACAATTGTATCGCTTTATGGAAGAAGGTAATGACCTTGGCTTTGATGACCGTAAAGTATTCCTAAAAAAACGGGCATTTGAGATCGTTGCAGACCAAACTGGAAAAATTTACGATCCCAATGTATTAACTATTGTTTGGGCGCGCAGATTTGCTGGATACAAACGTGCCGACTTTTTAACCAGAAATATTGATCGCTTCGAGAAATTAATTAATAATTCGAAACATCCAGTACAAATTATCTGGGCCGGCAAGCCTTATCCATTCGACTATCCCGCAATCAATGAATTTAATAACCTAGTTCATCTAAGTAAACGTTATAAAAATGTAGCAGTATTGGTTGGATATGAGTTGGCACTAAGCAAAAGATTAAAACAAGCATCCGATGTTTGGCTCAATAATCCACGTGTGCCAAGAGAAGCAAGTGGTACTAGTGGTATGACTGCTAGCATGAATGGGTCTGTTAACTTCTCGACTGATGATGGATGGATACCTGAGTTTGTAAATAGTGGAAACAATGGCTTTGTTGTGCCTAAAGCTGACTATCAAAACATGAGTACACATGAACAAGATGAATATGATCTAGATAAAATGTTTGATATTCTTGAAAATCAGATTGTACCATTGTATTACGATAATTATGATACTTGGAGACAAATTATGAAAAATGGCATGCGCGATGTTCGTTTTCAATTTGATAGCAACAGAATGGCTGCCGAATATTACGATATCATGTATAAATAGTTAAACTTGAGTTTATATAAAAAAGATTCCTTGCCCTTTGCAAGGATTTTTTTTTATATAAATGGTAGCCAGTCTTTCAACGAATCGCTTACATTTATAGTCTAAAAAACACGCTAATGAGAACCTTTTTATTTTTACTGCTATGCATTCCATTCTGGACTAATGCACAAACAAAACAAATTTCCTTAGAAGATATCTATCGAAAAGGAACATTCCGTACCGACTATGTAGCAGGCTTCAGTAGCATGAAAGACGGCCAATATTATACAGAACTAGATAAAGAAGGTAACTTATTAAAAAAGCGTTTTGAAACGGGCGAAACTGTTGCTACCCTTATTGCGAAAGAAGATGTGAAGGATGAGCAAGGAAAAAATATTCCGTTATCTGATTATCAATGGAGTGATGACGAAACCAAACTTTTAGTATTTATTAACCGCGAAAGTATCTATCGACATTCTTCAAAAGCAATTGTGTATGCTTATGATATCATGACTAAAAAAACCGTGAAGCTCAATAATGAAAAAATTATGCATGCTACCTACTCGCCCGATGGAAAGAATGTAGCCTTTGTTAAAAACAATAACCTTTACTATATAAACTTATTAAATAAAAAAACGACTCAAATTACAAAAGATGGCAAATGGAACTTCATCATCAATGGCAATTGCGATTGGGTACATGAAGAAGAATTTTCGTTTACCCGTGCTTTTCAATGGAGTCCTAATAGCAATTATATTGCTTACTACCGCTTCGACGAAAGCAAGGTTCCTACTTATACATTTGCTGTTTACGATAGCTTATACCCCACTCAATATAGCTATAAATACCCTAAAGCAGGCGAGGCAAACTCTCTAATTGAAATTCATATTTATAATACAAAAACAACCGCAAACATTAAAGCAGACTTAGGCTCTGAAAAAGATATTTATATACCTCGAATAGCCTGGACAAAAGATAATAACAAGTTGGCAATTACCTGGCTTAATCGCTTACAAAACAATATGCGCTTGCTTAGCGCCGATGCTACCAATGGAAAAACTACTGCATTCTATGAAGAGAAAAATAAATACTATGTGGATGTAGTGGATGTTTATTTCATGAATGACGGCAAACATTTTCTATTAAAAAGCGAGAAAGACGGCTATACCCACATCTATCTTGAATCAATCGATGGGAAAGCAGAAAACCAACTTACGAATGGGAAATTCGACATCGCCTCCATTGAAGGCGTTGATGAAAAAAAGAAAAAAGTATATTTCACGGCAGCCTATAGCTCCCCAATTAATAAGGACTTTTGCAGTACAGACCTTGATGGAAAAAATTTTACAGTATTGGACAATAGAATAGGCACTCATAACATTAGCTTTAACGCCGACTTTAGCTACTATACCGACGATTACTCAACCATTGTACAACCGAATACCATTGGTGTATATCGTATAGATGGAAAGCTTGTTCGTACGCTGAAAGACAATAGTAGACTTATCAAAACAATTGCCGACTATGGTTTCGCGAATGCCGAATTTATTAAAGTACCTACCACGAAGGGCGAAACCCTAAATGGCTGGATGCTGAAACCAACAAACTTTGATGCGACGAAGAAATATCCTGTATTGTTTTGCAATTATGGAGGACCTGGCTCACAACAAGTTGCAAATCATTGGGGCGCTGTAAATGCTTGGCAGCAACTATTGTCACAAAAGGGATATATCATTGTTTGTATCGACAATACAGGCACTGGCTTTAGAGGTGAAATATTTAAAAAGAAAACCTATTTACAACTAGGAAAACTTGAAATTGAAGACCAAATAGACGCCGCAAAATATATGGGAACCCTACCTTATGTAGATCCAAAACGTATTGGTCATTGGGGATGGAGCTTTGGTGGCTTTATGAGTTGCTTGGCCATCACAAAAGGATCGGATGTATTTAAATCAGCCATTGCTGTTGCACCAGTTACCAGCTGGCGTTTTTACGACAATGTTTATACTGAACGCTATATGCGCACACCGAAGGAAAATGCTAGCGGCTATGACGACAATTCACCTTTAAATTTTACCGATCAAATAAAAGGAAAATTTCTAATAATCCATGGTACAGCCGATGATAATGTGCATTTCCAAAATTCAGTGATGATGATCAACAAAATGATTAACAATAATATTGAATTCGAGAGTGGCTATTACCCAAATAAAAACCATAGCATCCGTGGCGGCAATACTAGCTTCCATTTGTACAATAAAATGACTAAATTTATTTTAGATAACCTATAATACTATTGAGTATCCCAACCAACCATTGGGATACTCAATAATGTTATTTCCAGCTAGGTACATACTGTTTAGCAAATACCTCGAAAGACTCAACGGGCTTTGCGGATGCATAATACTTTAAAATAGGTTCTATTTCTTTGGTATGCAACATGCCACCTGTAGATAATATCTGCCCATTGGTTGTAATAATAACAGTGGTGGGGAATACAATGGCCCCTTGAGAAACATATTGAACAAAATCATGTACCTGATAGGTTTTGTTGAAGCCAAATCTCTTGTCATGCCACACAAGGGTATCCTTAGATTCTGCATTAAACTTGAATCGATAATAATGGGTTTTCAAATATTGGCAAACAGAATCATTTCTATAAGTGCTGGCATCCATTTTTTTACAATAAATACACCAATCGGTATAAATATCAATAATGATTGGCCTAGGCTCTTTGGGCATTAATTGCTGAATTTCGTCCCATCGCTGCCAAAGATCCTTAATACCCTTTTCTGGATTAAAAGAAGTAAGTACAATTACGCTCAAAAATAAAACTACCCTTAGTTTAACCTTTTGCATCTTACATTTGTTTGATACAAAAATAGGATTGTTATGACCAATAAAATCGTGGTAGCTATTACAGGGGCAAGTGGCGCAATATATGCAAAGGTATTATTGGATAAACTGATGCAACTAAACGACCAATGGCAGGAAATAGGTATTGTAATGAGTAAAAATGCAAAAGAAGTTTGGCAAACAGAATTAGGAAATGAAGATTATGCCAATTATAAAGCCAATTACTACGAAAAGTACGATTTTAATGCACCCTTTGCCTCGGGATCGGCAAAATACAATATAATGATTGTTGCGCCCTGTAGTATGGGCACGCTGGGAAGGATTTCTAGCGGCGTTAGCGACGATCTAGTCACTCGTGCAGCTGATGTGGTTTTAAAGGAAAGAAGGCGCCTTATATTGATGATTAGAGATACTCCTTATAACTTAATCCACATTAAAAACATGGAAACCGTTACCCTAGCGGGAGGTATTATTTGTCCGGCATCCCCATCGTTTTATTCGCAACCCAAAACAATCGAAGCCATCGCAGCCACGGTCGTAGATAGAGTGTTGGATTTGGCTGGATTAAACCTAGATTCGTATAGGTGGGGTACAAAATAAATATCCCGCCTTTCGGCAGGATATTTATATAAAAGTATCATTGTTATACACTTGTTGGATTTTCCGCTTCTTCTTTTTGCTTTAAATCAAACTTAATCTTCCCAGATTCTTTATCGAGCGAAGCGATTAATGTGTCACCATTCTTTACATGCATATTCAATATTTCTTCGGCTAGTGGATCTTCCAGATATTTCTGAATAGCTCTATGTAGTGGTCTTGCACCATACTGTACATCATACCCTTTTTCGGCAATAAAATCTTTGGCCTCGGCAGTCAATTCTAAAGAGAAGCCCAACGATACCAAGCGTTTCATCACACCTTTCATAAGGATATCGATAATACTAAAGATATTCTCTTTATTGAGTGCATTAAAGATTACCACATCATCTATTCTGTTTAAAAACTCAGGAGAAAAAGTACGTTTCAATGCCTTTTCAATCACCGCCTTATTGTTTTCGTCCTGATTTTGAACACGAGCCGCAGTAGCAAAACCTACGCCATCTCCAAACTCTTTTAATTGACGTACACCAATATTAGACGTCATAATGATAAGAGCGTTCTTAAAGTCGATTTTTCTACCTAAACCGTCTGTTAACTGACCATCATCTAATACCTGTAATAAAATATTATAGATATCGGGATGCGCTTTTTCAATTTCGTCTAATAAGATTACAGAATAAGGCTTACGACGAACTTTCTCGGTCAGTTGACCACCTTCCTCATAGCCAACATACCCGGGAGGTGCACCAATTAAACGGCTCACGGTAAACTTCTCCATGTATTCGCTCATGTCGATGCGTATCAAAGCGTCTTCACTGTCGAACATATATCTAGCCAACGACCTAGCTAACTCAGTTTTACCAACACCTGTAGGACCTAAAAAGATAAAAGTGCCAATTGGTTTCTTTGGATCTTTTAACCCTACTCTATTTCGTTGAATCGCTTTTACTACTTTCTGAATTGCTTCGTCTTGCCCAATAACCATTTCTGTCATATCTATTCCCATTCTACGAAGCTTATCGGTTTCCGCTTGCACCATTCTTTTCACAGGAATGCCCGTCATCATACTTACTACTTCGGCTATTTGCTCTTCGCCAATCGGATAACGCTTATGCTTACTTTCCTCTTCCCAAGTGTTTTTCGCTTTCTCTAGCTCTTCCCCCAGCTTCTTTTCAGTATCACGTAAGGAGGCTGCTTCTTCGAAACGTTGACTTTTAACTACTTTATTCTTCTCGTTTTTAACCTCTTCAATCTTCTTCTCTAATTCAACAATATCGCCAGGAACATTAATATTTTTTAAATGCACCCTTGCACCAACTTCATCCAATACATCGATAGCTTTATCGGGTAATAAACGATCGGTCATATAGCGGTCACTGAGCTTTACGCATGCTTCGATGGAATCAGCATCATAAATAACATTATGAAAATCTTCGTATTTCCCTTTAATGTTATTCAGAATCATGATAGTTTCATCCACACTTGGTGGTTCAATTAAGACCTTTTGAAAACGACGATCTAAGGCACCATCCTTCTCAATGAATTGACGGTATTCGTCCAGCGTAGAGGCTCCAATGCATTGCAATTCACCTCTTGCAAGTGCTGGTTTAAAAATATTGCTAGCATCTAGAGAACCACTAGCACCTCCAGCACCAACAATCGTATGTATTTCATCGATGAATAAAATTACATCTCTATTCTTTTCCAGCTCATTCATGATGGCTTTCATTCTTTCTTCAAACTGACCGCGGTATTTAGTACCCGCCACCAATGCTGCTAGATCGAGCGAAATGACTCTTTTATCGAAAAGCACACGACTTACTTTACGTTGCACTATTCGCAAGGCTAAGCCTTCTACAATCGCTGTTTTACCAACACCTGGCTCTCCGATTAATATAGGATTATTCTTTTTTCTACGTGATAAGATCTGAGACACACGTTCAATTTCCAACTCACGACCAACGATTGGATCAAGTGTGCCACCTTCGGCCATTTTGGTAATATCCCTTCCAAAATTATCTAATACAGGCGTTTTACTCTTCACGGCAGCAGTTGGTTTACCACTAGTACGTGGCTGTTGAAAGCCGCCACGCTGTTTTTCTTCATCAAAATCTTCCTCTCCTTCTTCCGAAAACTCGCTTTTAGGAGGCGGCATATTGGTACTAACCACTCCTAGCTCATTACGGAAAACATCATAATCTACATCAAACTGGTTTAAAATTTGTGTAGCAATATTTTCTTTATTCTTAAGAATACTTAATAACAAATGTTCGGTTTCTACCAACGGACTTTTCAAGGCTTTTGCTTCTAGTACCGTAACACGAATTACTTTTTCGGCCTGCTTAGTTAAGGGTAAACTATTGATATTAGCAATATTTTTACCTGTTTTATCTTTAACAGCAAGTTCTATTTCTTTCCGTAATTCGTATAAATCAACATTCAATTGTTTTAAGGTCTTGATAGCAATATTCTCTCCATCACGAATCAATCCCAACAATAAATGTTCGGTACCAATAAAGTCGTTACCTAATCGAAGCGCCTCTTCACGACTAAATGATATTATTTCTTTTACCTGAGCTGAAAAATTATTATCCATATATCTTTTTGGATTTATACAATTATAACGAATAATTTTGACGAAAGTTGCCCTTCATTTATACACACCCTGTTAATGAAACCATAACAATGCAAGTCAAAATTGATACCAAGGAAAAATTTACGGTAGTGTTGCCATTAGAACCGCATATTTATGACAATATGGCCGCAGAACTCGCTGCTGTATGCAACACTTATTTAGAAAAAAATATTAAAAATATTATTCTCAACCTAGAAGCTGTCAAGCTCCTTGATGAAGCAATTGCCATCACTATTGCTAAATTACAGGAACAATTCTATGCTAAAGCAGCTTCTTTTGTTGTTTGTAATGTAAACACAGCCATAAAAAAAGTATTTGAAGACCTAGCATTAATAGACTACCTTAATCTTACGCCTACAGAAAGTGAGGCTTGGGATATTGTTCAAATGGATGAAATTGAACGAGAACTATTGAATGATGGCAGCACTCAAGCTTAATGTGCTCAGCAGTGGCCTAAAGACAAATATTTTAGCTATTCTTGCATAATCAATGCTTGTAGAATAAGAGATTTAGCTATACCCAATACTGATTAAAAATTATGTTTGGCATCACCATTCTAGGAAATAATTCTGCTTTACCTGCCTACGACAGACATCCGACTGCCCAAGTAGTGACGTTGAACGACCAGCTATTTTTAATTGATTGTGGAGAAGGCACACAAATGCAGATGGCTCGTTATAAAATTCGAAGAAGCAAAATCAACCATATTTTTATTTCCCACTTACATGGCGATCACTATTTTGGATTAGTTGGACTCATTACGAGCATGGGCTTACTTGGCCGTGAAACTGATATGCACTTATATGCACCTGCAGGATTAAATGAAATATTGGCCCTTCAATTTAAAGTGGCTGATACTACCTTACCGTTTACGCTTCATGTTCATACTTTAGATAAAGAAGGGATTATCATTGACAATGAAAAATTTTCGGTTGAATGCTTTGCTACCCAGCATCGCATTCCATGCTTTGGCTTCATTTTTCGAGAAAAGAAATCGCCTAGACGAATCGACAAAGAAAAAGTAATCCAATACGATATTCCCGCAGTATTCTATCAACATTTAAAAAATGGAGCGGACTACGAAACAAAGCAGGGAACCATCGTAAAGAATGAATGGGTAACTTTCGCAAACGCCATGCCCAAAACCTATGCTTTTTGTGCAGATACCTTATACGACGAAAAACTAATTGCCAAAATACAAGGACTCTCGATCGTTTACCATGAAACCACTTATTTGAAATCGCTAGCAGAAAGAGCCACTGCACGCTTTCATAGCACGACTCACCAGGCTGCTACAATCGCATTAAAAGCAAATGTGAAGAAACTAATCATTGGCCATTTTAGTAGCAAATACGAACAATTAGACGAATTTTTAAGCGAAGCAAAAGAGGTTTTCCCTAATACAGATCTAGCTATTGAAGGCGTTACTTATGTTATTTAATTCATGAGCCATTTATAAAAGCTTGCAAATTCCTCTCTCCAATATTTTTCCTTATGCTGCCCTAAGGGATTCACAACTTTACGTATTTGATAATTAGGCTTCTTGGCTAATATATCGGCCATCTTCTGCAGATCATTGACCATGGTTTCACTTTCTTTACCACCTGCATAAAAGTAGAACCTAGGCGTTATAGTGCTGGTAAACTTTTCAGCATCCTCAAAACATTGAGGGGCTATCCAAAAAGCTGGAGAAAAAATACCAACAGCCCCAAATACAGCAGGATAGGCCATTTCGGCGTATAAACTAATTAACCCTCCCATACTTGATCCGGCAATATAGGTATAATTAACCCCCTTCTTGGTTCGGTATTTACTATCAATATAAGGTTTTAAAGTATTGACTAAAAAATCTACATATTCTTTTCCTTCGCCCTTGCCATACTTGTCATGATTGTAAGGATTATATTCGTTCATTCGCTTATCACCCCCATTATCAATGCCAATAACAATACACTCTTTACCACTATTTTGTTGTAGGCTATCTAAGCATTCATCTACTCCCCATTCTTCCCCAAATGCTGCTGTTTGCTCATTAAATAAATTTTGCCCATCGTGCATGTATAGTACAGGATAGGTTTTAGCAGAAGAGGCATAAGACTTTGGCAAATAAACCCATATTCTTCTATTACGATTTAGCTGTATTAGATGGAAGGCTGTATCAATGATTTTTACCTGCGGACTAGCCGTATAATGTTTGGGACGTTGAGGATAATCGTCCTTCCAGCCTGCTACTACAAAATCAGCAGATATATCTGCATTTACCTCAAGGATGCGATCCTCCATATCCCTTCCATCGGCCATACATTCAACCTTATCAAAACTGCCACGCGTAAACTTAAAAGCATAATTTCCAGCTGCAATATTTTTAATAACCACTCCCTTTCTACTGCCTCCTAGTGGTTTTAGTTTAAAATTTTCATCTTTGGGATTCCAGTTATTAAAATTACCACAAACATACAGCTCATCGTTTTTCCTGGTGGCAACATCTGTTACCACTAATCGAACCGAATATTGTGCATCAACTGCTACTACAGCTAGCAATAATATGATTCCTACTAATTTTTTCATCTTATGAAATTAAATAAAAAATGCTAGGCAAAATACCTAGCATTTAAAAAAAATACACTTTATCACTTAATCTAAGATTTCTGCATCTGCAGGATATTTAGACCTATCAAAACTGAATACATTATCGGAAACATTAGCTAAAGTATTTAAATTGGCCAAACTAAATTCAATGACCCCATTATTTTTATCTATAATTTTTGCTTTTGTGATCACTTGCTTCAACTTGTCTACAAATACATTTACTTTCTGGAAACTCTTCTTCTTATCGTTGGGTATTAATTCAATCTCATTAAAATTACCCACCGTTGAAACAAGGCGATAAGAGAAATCTTTATCGTAGAAATTTGTAAATAAGTTTTGAGGCGTTAATGTTTGATTACCTTCTTCCACAGTCGAAACAGTGATTGTTTTTGAACCATCAAAATTATATACTTTCACCCCATCACTCTTAATTTCAACCTTCCCTTGCTTTAGTAAGTATTTTTTTCCCTTAATAGTGATACTTCCCGTTTTGACGCCATTATTTTTCCCCTGACTAGAAATAGATTTAATGGTAAAGGCCGCTGTAATAGATTTATAACTTTTCATCTTACTACTCACTTCATCTAGTATCTTTTTTGCAGTGGGATCGCTTGCTGCAAACAGCAGATGAGTGAAAGCTATAATAGCAATCGAAAGAGTATATATTTTTTTCATTATTTTATTTTAAAGTGCAAAGATATGCTTTCGAATCAGTTTGACTATCTGCATGATTATATGTTTAACAAAAAAGCAATAGTCTAACCCATCGATTGTAAATACACTTCTAATTCCATCTCTGTTTTAAAGCGTACTTCTCTGGCTTTACTGCCTAAGTTCGGCCCTACAATACCTGCCGATTCTAGTTGATCCATTAAGCGTCCTGCTCGATTATACCCTAATTTCATTCTACGTTGAATTAGAGAAGTGCTACCCACCTGATTCTGCACAATTAACCTTGCAGCATCCTCAAATAGCGGGTCTTTATCGCCTGAATCAAAATCTTTTCCGTCCTGATCCTTTTCATCCACATATTCTGGAAGTAAAAATGCATGTGGATAACCGCGCTGATTTCCAATAAACTCACAAACTCTTTCTACTTCGGGTGTGTCTACAAAAGCACACTGTAAACGAACAATCTCTCCATTATAGCTTACAAGCATATCCCCCTTGCCAATTAACTGCTCTGCACCGCCTGCATCTAAAATGGTACGACTATCTATTTTTGAAGAAACTTTAAATGCCATTCTAGCTGGGAAATTCGCCTTAATGGTTCCTGTAATAATGTTTACAGAAGGACGTTGCGTAGCGATAATTAAATGTATTCCTACTGCGCGAGCTAACTGTGCCAATCGGGCAATTGGCATTTCCACTTCCTTACCAGCCGTCATAATCAAGTCGGCAAACTCATCTACGACCAATACAATAAAAGGAAGGTATTGATGCCCTTTTTCAGGACTTAGTCTGCGTGCCGTAAATTTCTCATTATATTCTTTAATGTTTCTACAACTTGCTTCTTTTAAGAGATCGTAACGATTGTCCATCTCAATACACAATGCATTTAATGTATTGATTACCTTTTTGGTATCTGTAATAATCGATTCATCTTCGCCAGGTAGCTTGGCTAGGAAGTGCTTTTCTATTACTCGATACAAACTTAGTTCCACCTTCTTAGGATCTACTAATACAAATTTAAGTTGTGAAGGATGCTTTTTATAGAGCAATGAAACTAATAATGCATTAATACCTACCGACTTACCTTGGCCAGTAGCCCCTGCCATTAACAAGTGAGGCATGGCCGCTAAATCAACGATAAAGTTTTCGTTGTCTATCTTTTTACCAATGGCAATGGGCAATGAAAAATGACTGTTTTGGAATTTTTCACTAGCCAATAGTGTCTTCATGCCTACAATTGTTTTGCGAACATTAGGCACTTCTATACCAATGGTACCTTTACCAGGAATAGGGGCAATAATACGAATACCCAATGCAGCTAGACTAAGTGCAATATCGTCCTCCAGATTTTTTATACGACTAATACGTACACCCGGTGCTGGTACAATCTCGTACAAGGTTACTGTAGGACCAACAGTTGCCGCAATGCGCTGAATGGCAATATCGTAATTCTTTAAAGTGGCAATAATCTGATTCTTATGCGTCTCTAGCTCAGCAGGGTCGTGCACTATCTTTTCGCTTCCATGACTATCTAATAAATCAAGTGAAGGATATTTATAGTCGCGTAAATCTAGCGTAGCGTCATATTTCTCGGTGATAGGCTTATGGTCAGTCACAATCTTCTCTTCAACCACTACTTCGTTTATTTCTAACTCAAAATCTTCCGGAATATTTGAACTATGATGATATTCTACCGGAGAAGCATCCACCAAGGGCTGTTCAATAATGGGTAGCTCCGCTGCATTTTCTAAGGCCATCGGCTCATCAGCATCTGCTACTTGGTGCGAATCGTGAATAAATAACCGGCCAGCTTCTTCTTTTTCAGTTAAATCAAATACTGTTAATGGATCTGATGCCAATGTGTTTGCTTCTGGCATGATTACCGCAATACCTTGCCCATCGGCCTTTAATTTATTGCTGCTTAATGGATGTTCTGTTTCGATATCCTCTTCAATTTTCGGCTCTCCTGTTTCATCCCATTCGTTATAAATTTTCTGTTCATCATCTGCCAATCCGAATGCTGTCGCTTCTTGTTTTGGAATCCCGGGTTTCTTTTCGGGCCATTTAAAACTAGGATTAAAGCGCCAAATAGCGTAACTCATAACAGATAATAGTAACAAAGCTCCGGTGCCGAAATTGCCCATCCACTTTACAAACCAATTGTTTAGTAATTCACCCACTGCTCCTCCCCAACTAAATTCAGTGCCTCTAGTAACAAAAGCGGCCGACATGCTAATCACCAATAACCCAATTAATACATAACGCAGATTTCGAGCAAGCGAAAACACATTTCTCTCCACCAATAAGTTAATTCCCAACACAAAAAAGAATGTACAAAATAAATAGGAGGCAATACCAAATCCTTTATAAATGAAGATATGGGCAATAAAAGCACCCAATACCCCTAAAAGATTGTTCACTTTTACCTCCTCAGCACCGAATATTTTTATCCCAAACTGGTGAACCTTATCTTGGTCTTCCTGCCAAGTAAATAAGTACGATGTAAATGCAACAAATAAAAACAAAGCCAATAGTAAGCTTACCGCACCTGCTATTTTAGTAGTACGCTCATCTTTAACAACTTCTGTTACCGAAACCTCCACTTCTTTATCTTCAACTAATTGTTCTGGATCGGGTGGTGGCGGTATTTTTTTTCTTAAGCTATTAGCCATAAAAACAAATATAAGCTATGTACAGAATGAGTTTTAATTTTAAGCACCCATGTGGATTTCTTATTTTTTTTGTGCAGCCGAAAATCTGATAAGTGGATAACTCTAAGAACTAAGCTGAGAGAATTTTAATGTTCAATTAATTTAAGAATTAATACAGTATTAATTATTGATTATCAATTTATTGAATTACTTACATTCAAGTGTTACATCAACTTATTTAGCCGCTAGCTTACCTCCTATTCCCATAAACAAACACAACCAGCCCACTATAAAAAACAAGCCACCAATGGGCGTAATTGGACCAAGCCAATTCAAGCCACTTATTCCCATCGCGACTTTAATAGTTAATAGATATAAAGACCCGCTAAAGAAAAATATACCTATAATAAAAAATAAACCAGCCCTCACAATTAATTGATTACTAATATCTTTATACAATATAGCTACCATGGCCAATGCAAACACATGGTAAAACTGATAGCGTACGCCCGTCTCAAAAATGGCAACCGTGTGCTCCTCTACCATTTTTCTTAAACCATGCGCAGCAAATGCACCCAATAGCACACTCAGTGCACCAAGTAGCGCTGCCGTTTTTAAATATCCTTTATGCATATATCTGTTGTTTTGTATAAGATTGTTTAGTGAGCAAGCTATCTAGCATTCACCAATTGTACTATTCGCTGAAGGTTAATATCCTCCCCTTGCAGATGAATACTAGATTGTGCGTAGACCTCTTTTCTTTCTTCTAACTTTTTGAAAATGAAGTCATTCAGCGCTTCATCGGTTAATGGTTTGATCAACGGACGGTGTTCTTTTTCTAGTTTTAACCTTTCGACTAGCACTTCTACCGTTTCATCGATCCAGATGGTTGTTCCGTTTGCATTCATCCATTCCATATTATCATAAAAACAAGGTGTTCCCCCTCCTGTAGCCAACAAAAAACGGTTTTTTGAATCAAATTCGCGCAATAATCTTGCTTCTTCGCTTCTAAAATAGGCCTCCCCTTCGCTAGCAAAAATATCGGCGATTGTTTTACCTGCCTGGGTCTCAATAATAGCATCTAGATCGTAGGCTTCATACGCTAACTCGTTCGATAACAACTTACACCAATGGCTTTTACCCGACCCCATCATACCAATCAAAAACAATTTCATACATTAACTCTTTATTCAAATAAATATTGTAAATAACAGATTGTCAATATTATACATAAAAAATATCCATAGCAATTTACCTACTTAAACGCATCTATTCCCGTAATATCCATGCCAGTAATCAGCAAATGTATGTCGTGCGTACCTTCATAAGTAATAACACTTTCTAAATTCATCATATGTCGCATAATACTATATTCTCCAGTGATACCCATGGCGCCCAAGATCTGACGTGCCGCTCGGGCTATATGAGCCGCCATTTCGCAACTATTTCGTTTAGCCATACTTACCTGCGCAGGGCTCGCCTTTTCCTGGTTCATTAACATGCCTAAACGCCAAACCAGTAATTGGGCTTTGGTAATTTCTGTTACCATCTCGGCCAGCTTCTTTTGTTGTAATTGAAAGGAAGCAATGGGTTTATCGAATTGCCTTCTTTCTTTTGCATATTGAAGTGCCGTATCATAACAGTCCATTGCAGCCCCAATAGCACCCCATGCAATACCATAACGTGCTTTAGTTAAGCAGCTTAAGGGACCTTTTAATCCCTTAATATGAGGCAATATATTTTCTTTTGGCACTTTTACCTGATCAAATACGAGTTCACCTGTAGCACTCGCACGCAAACTCCATTTGTTATGCATGGTACGTGTGGTAAAACCTTCCATACCCCTTTCCACAAGTAAACCCTGTATTTCATTTTCCTCATTTTTTGCCCAAACCACTGCCATTTGCGCAAAAGGCGCATTGCTAATCCACATTTTAGACCCATTTAAAATAACATGATCCCCTGCGTCCTTTATGTTTGTGCGCATGCCACTCGGATAACTTCCATAATTAGGCTCCGTTAAACCAAAACAGCCCAACCATTCACCCCTTGCCAACTTAGGTAAATATTTATTACGTTGCGCTTCGCTACCATAGGCATATATCGGAAACATCACCAAACTACCTTGTACGCTAGCTGTTGAACGAATACCGCTATCCCCTCGTTCTAGTTCTTGCATCATTAATCCATAACTAATATAATCCAAGTCGCCTCCCCCATATTTTACCGGAATAGTTGGACCAAAACAGCCTAAATCGCCCATTTGCCTTATAACCTGCGTTGGAAACGCTGCACGTTGCGCATAGTCTTCAATGATGGGTGAAATTTCTTTTTTTACATAACTGCGGATAGCTGTCCTCACCATTTTATGCTCTTCGCTTAACAAATCATCTAATAAATAATAATCGGGTGATTGAAACAAATCGGTTCTAACAGCCATTTTAGTCCTTGTTTTATAAGACCAAGTTACAAGAATAGTGGTAGGGTACAAAGTTTTGTATCCTAAGGGTACAGCGGCATCCATCCCATGCCACCAGAATCAATGATTGCTCAACTTTACTCCTCTTTAGAATTGGGCTTTAACACACCATCTTTTTCTAACTGAGCAATCATCAGTGCCGTATACCTTTTGCTGGTATTTTCAATACTTATTGGATTGTATACTTCGCTTTGAGCAGACCAAATAACGCTTTCGTTGGTGGCATCAAATAAATTAGATTCAAGGAAATAGGTATTGGTCTTGGTATAATAACCGGGGTCATAATACATCCAAGCTGTACCATAATATCCCCTAAATCCACCATAAAACCAAGGTGTATAGATAGCAGTGCCCGGAACATAGCGTCTTTCGGACTCCTTACGTACCAAAGCGGTTGTAAATATGGCATCCGCTCCTACTTTCTTTACAATATCAAAAATATTCTCGATGGTAGGCTTTTTGCCCGCAGTTAAGGGAGGAAATTTATCTAGGCTTTTAATAGGAATATATCCATGCTTTTCGGCAGCCATGGCCAATTCTTCTTCAAGCTTTGTTCTAACTTCTAAGTTACTGGTAATAACTGCAATAAAGATAGTTTTGTATTGTTTTTTTGCATACGCAGATTTGTCTCTATTTACCCAAGAACTAGTGGTTTTCATGGATGTTTGACAACACAAAAAGAACATTGCGATGAGGAGAAATAAAAAGTAGTTTTTCATTTTACAAATTTTAGCATGAGTAAAAAAAAATCTACTATAAAGGTCTAACTAATTCTTGGCAAATGTTTAATTTAAATTGTGCTAAGCCGTTAATTTATACACACTAAATTATATGCAGAAAGCGCCTAGGATAAACTAGCATCGCCCTTAGAAGCTTATGGGCAACTTATTCGAGACTTGTTCGAGACTTATTCGAGACTTGTTCGGGTCAAGTGCCTGAATTCAGGCACTTGACCCGAACAAGTCTCGAATAAGGTAGCCACTAGTAAGCGCCTAGCTTATACTCATTAGAGGGGCTCCCCACTTTAAAGCAATAAGCGACTATTGAAGAGTTAATCATCTCATTAACAACAGAATACATAAGATTCTTTACAAAAAAGGGTTTAAAAAACGGGTTTCTACGCTTATAAAAGCCATGGGAATTAGCCATTTTTACCCGTTAGCATGGGAACAAATGAAAATAGGTCAAAGGATTCTTCTTTAAAACTACCATCTGCCATTTTAGTGATTCTTAACATGCGCTGAGAATCGCCTTCGTCTACAGGAATAACCATCATTCCACCCAGTTTTAATTGTTCTAATAGTTTTGGAGGAATAAAAGGTGCAGCCGCCGTAATAATAATTTTATCGAAGGGGGCATAGGTAGGCAAACCTTCAAATCCGTCGCCATAAAAAAATTTAATATTCGGATATTTATTACGGAAGAAGAATTGTTTGTTTTTATCGTGTAATTTTTTTTGTCGTTCAATAGTATATACCCAAGCACCCATTTCGGCTAATACAGTAGCCTGATAAATACTGCCCGTACCTATCTCTAATATTTTATCGGATTTTTTTACCTGAAGTAACTGTGTTTGATAAGCTACCGTATAAGGTTGTGAAATAGTTTGCCCCTCCCCAATGGGGAAAGCGCGGTCTTCGTAAGCTATTTTATCGAATGCAGAATCTAAAAAATAATGGCGAGGAATGGTATGAATGGCTGCCAAAACGTTTTCGTCGGTGATCCCTTTCTCTTTCAAAAGTTTTACTAACTGGTTGCGTAACCCCTTGTGTTGATATGTATCCTCATAATTTCTCATAGATTCAGCAAATCTAATTCATGCAAGTTTGAGTTTTACAAAATTATGCCCTAAACAAAAAAAAGATGCTGCACCTATTCGTGTTCAGCATCTTTTCTATCATAAAGTAACCTTTACTTTAATTGCATGTCAACTATAATTTCGTTGATCTTTTGTTGAAGTGTAGCATAGGTCATATCAAATTCGGCCCTATTTTTTAAAGGACTGTGTACACTAAAGTAAAACTTGATTTTAGGTTCTGTACCAGAAGGACGTGCAGAGATCTTGCTTCCATCTTCTGTAATAAATTGCAACACATTGCTTTTAGGCAAATTAATTTTAGCAGTTTCTCCGGTAATCAGGTTTTTACTTACACCCATCTCATAATCTAATAATTGCATGACTTTACTACCATTAATAACAACCGGTGGGTTCGTACGATAGCCTTGCATCATTTCGGCAATTTCCTTTTGACCATTCATGCCTTTTTTGGTGATACTAATTAAATTTTCGTAGTAAAAACCATAGGTAATATATAGTTCAATGAGTTTATCGAATAAACTGCGACCATTATTTTTTTCCACTGCAGCCATTTCGCATAGGAGCGCTACGGCACTAATGGCATCTTTATCACGAATCTGGTCACCAATCATTAAGCCAAAGCTTTCTTCGCCACCAATCACATAGTTTTCGTCTTTTTCTTTTTCTTTAATTAACTCAGCGATCCATTTAAATCCAGTGAGCACATTATAGCAGGCCACATTATTTTGTTTAGCCACCTCATTGATCATTTCGGTAGTAACGATAGTAGTAATAACCATATCGTTAGGCTGTGCAATACCTTTGTTTTTTCGGGCTTCCATCATATAAGCAAACGCTAATACCGCCGTTTGGTTACCATTCATTAAAATCCATTCCCCCTTATGGTTTTTAATGCCTACGCCTACACGGTCGGCATCGGGGTCGGTACCTAATAGAATATCAGCATCTAAGGCCTTCGCCTTTTTTAAACCCATACTCATGGTTTCGCTTTCTTCGGGGTTGGGGTAGGCGACTGTTGGAAAATTACCATCGGGCACCGACTGTTCTGCAACAACCGTCACGTTTGTAAACCCAAATTCCTGCAATACTTTGGGAACCAATGTTATACCTGTTCCATGGATCGGTGTATATACTATTTTTAGATCGTTCTGTTTGGCAATCACTTCGGGATACACACTGAGGCCCTTCACCATGGCAATATACTTATCATCGAGTTCTTTGCCTACCAGCGTAACATTGGCTTCACCCCCATTCCATTGAACCTCGTCCACACTATTAATAGCTTCCACTTCCTTAATTACATTCTTATCGTGTGGAGGTACCAATTGTCCTCCATCATTCCAATAGGCTTTATAACCATTATATTCTTTGGGGTTATGCGAAGCCGTGCAAACAACACCTGCTTTACAACCATAATGCCTAATAGCAAAACTTAGCTCAGGCGTAGGTCTGAGCTCTTGGAACAAATAAACTTTAATACCATTGGCAGCAAATACATGGGCCGTTGTTTCGGCAAAAAACCGACTATTATTTCTGCTATCATGCGCAATAGCCACCTTAATTTCTTGGTTAGGGTAATTCTTTTTAAGATAGTTCGCAAAGCCTTGGGTGGCCATGCCCACAGTATACTTGTTCATACGGTTGGTACCTACCCCCATAATTCCGCGTAAACCACCCGTACCAAATTCAAGGTTTCGATAAAAAGATTCTTCTAATTCGGTAGGATTGGTATCCTGCAAAAGTTTAATGGCATTCTTAGTAGCATCATCATAATTGCCATTTAACCACAGTTCCGTATTTTTTATAGCAGTTGCATCCATATCTATTTGTTTAAGGTTAACTTTTAATTTTATTAATCAACAAGGATCTTAATTTTTGTTTATTTATATAATATAGGCCCCCAATACTTCGCCATCCTTCACTTCAATTTGTATATGATCTTGAAAAGTAGTAGCGATTGACAGACCTACATAATCGGGCTTTACGGGAAAAAGTTTATGCATTCGTTCTACCAAGACCAAGGTTTGTATTCTTTTGGGATGAAATGCCAGCAAGGGTTTAAGCATATATAACAATGTTTTACCGCTATTGGCAACATCGTCTACAATCACAATATTTTTATGATCAAAATCTATTGCTTTACTTAAGGAGATATCTACGGGTAGATCTTTATTTAAAGTGGCAGAAATAACTTCTATTGGAATGGTTAAATAGGGTTTCAGTAAAGCAACAATTCTTTCGGCAATCACAAATCCGTTCGATTGTACCCCAATGATGATCAATTCAGCATCATCGCCATGCAACTGTTCCGCAATTTCCAAGGCTAATCTTTGCAACTTATAAGTGGCTTCCTCCTTGCTTAAAACGTATTTTCTGTTCAACATAATTAAATTTTCAATATCAAATGTAATAACAAACTCGTCAACCTACAATTGAAATGATTTAACTTAGCATAATAACTATTGCCTGATGCAATACATACAACAACTTTCATTTATACTGCTCATTGGCGTTGCCATTTACCTTTTTTCAAAAAAAGCTGGTGAAATAAAACGAAATATACACTTAGGACGTAAAGAAGACCTAAATAAAAATAAGATTCAACAGTGGAAAAACGTTTTACTACTCGCTTTTGGTCAGAAGAAAATGTTTAAAAACCCTTTAGTAGCCTTCCTGCACTTTATTATTTATGCTGGCTTCATTATTATTAATATTGAGGTATTAGAGATTGTTTTAGACGGAATTTTAGGTACTCATCGTTTATTCGCCCACCCATTAGGCCAAGTATATACCTGGCTAATTAATGCCTTTGAAATAATAGCATTTGCTGTATTAATTGTATGCCTAGTATTCTTATTACGAAGAAATCTACTTAAACTAAAACGCTTTCTTAGTAAAGATTTAGATGGATGGCCGAGGAATGATGCTAATTACATTCTATTCACCGAAATCATACTAATGAGCCTATTTTTAAAGATGAATGCTTGTGATACCTTATTACAGATTAGAGGGTATGAACAATATGGATCGCATATTACTGGCAACTTTGCCATCTCCTCTTTCCTACATCCGCTTTTACAAAATTTTGATAGTAAAACTTTAGTAAGCTTCGAAAGAATATGCTCGTGGCTGCATATTGCAGGCATTTTGGCCTTTTTAAACTACTTACCTTATTCCAAACACTTGCACATTATTCTAGCCTTCCCCAATGCCTTTTATGCTAGTATGGAACCAAAGGGAAAGATGCAGAATATGCCAGCAATTCAACAAGAAGTCTTATATGCCATGCAACCCGAACTTGCTTCAACGAATAATAGCAACCCAGAAAACCCTAGTAGTTTTGGTGCAAAAGATGTGTTTGATTTAAGTTGGAAAAATCTCTTAGATGCATATACTTGTACCGAATGTGGAAGATGTACTGATGCTTGCCCCGCAAATATTACAGGCAAGTTGTTAAGCCCAAGAAAAATAATGATGAATACCCGCGACCGGTTAGAAGAAGTAGGTAAAAATATAAATCATAATCAGCAATTTATTAACGACGATCATGCTTTGCTCGGCACCTATATTAGTGAAGAAGAACTTAGAGCTTGCACCACCTGCAATGCATGTGTAGAACAATGCCCTGTAAGCATTTCGCCATTAGATATTATAATACAATTACGCCGATATTTAATTATGGAAGAAAGTAAAGCACCGCAGGAATGGAATACTACTTTCAGTAATATAGAAAATAATTTTGCCCCTTGGAAACTGGCACCCGCAGCTAGAGAAAACTGGATAACCGAAATAACAGCTGAAGCATAACAAGACTAAAGTTAATAAGCTACTTTACCGCTCTTTGGGTGAAAATAAAACTGGCCGTACCATTAAAAACGGGATAGGCAAGCATGAGATAGCAGTTTCTCATAAATAATAGCCCATGCTTTTGCATTGGAATGGGCTTACCTTTGCAAATTATATACCCTTATTATACAAGCATGATAAAGATTGGAGAATACAATACATTAACTGTAAATCGTAAAGTTGATTTTGGTTTTTACTTAGACGATGGCGGCGAAGGCATTTTACTACCTAAACGTTTTGCACCTCCAAAACTTAAGCTAGACGATGAAATTAAAGTGTTTCTATACCATGATTCGGAAAATCGAGTTATTGCTACCACGCAACAACCCAAGGCGATTGTAGGTGAAATTGCTTTACTTAAATGCTTGAGTACAACTGGTTCTGGAGCTTTCCTAGATTGGGGCTTAATGAAAGATATTTTTGTAGCAAAATCACAGCAACTACAGCCCATGCATGTAGATGGCTCCTATTTGGTAAAAATATATATTGATCAACAAACAGGCCGTTTAGCTGCCACAGAAAAAATAGAGTTTCAGCTTAGTAACGAAGAACTTACCATCAAAGAGTTAGAAGAGGTTGAACTGCTCGTATATCGTAAAAGCGATATAGGCTATGTAGTAATCATCAATAATATTCATACTGGCGTATTACACAATAATGAAGTTTTTAGAGAGATCAGTATCGGAGATAAGTTAAAAGGTTTTATTAAAAAAATATTGCCCAACAACAAAATAGACGTACTAATAGGCAAACCGGGCTATCAGCGTGTAGAAGATGAAGTAGAAAAAATTATTCGCTTACTTACAGAAAACAACAACTACTTACCTTATAATGATAAATCTAGCCCCGAAGCTATTTATAGCTTCTTTGGCATGAGTAAAAAAACTTTTAAAATGACTATCGGAAACTTATATAAACAGCACAAGATAGAATTGGCAAAAGAAGGAATATTACTATTACCCGAATAAACCTTAATTGTAGGCTATACGTTTGACCTATAATGTATTCACAGCTAAATATGGGTTACAATAAAATAAATGAATGGTATTCAACAAATGAATAAATTTGGGATAGATCCATTCTGCCATGAATAAACTAGTCGTATTCTTATTAATTGTTTTTATTGCTTCGCAATCGAAGCTAATTGCACAAAAAAGTGAAGTCGAAAATATATTAGGTGCCGACATCTCTTTTCTACCGCAACTAGAGAGTAGAGGAATAAAATTTCAAGACCATGGAATTGAGAAAGATGCCATACTAATTTTGAAAGATCATGGCTTTAACTACATAAGATTACGCATTTTTAATAACCCCTCGGCCGATAGCGGATATTCGCCTAAGAAAGGATTTTGCGATTTGGAGCATACCAAGCAAATGGCGCTGCGCATTAAGGCAGCTGGCATGAAGCTACTTTTAGACTTTCACTATAGCGACACTTGGGCCGATCCACAAAAACAGTTTAAACCATCGGCATGGAAAGAACTGAGTGGTAACCAACTTACTCAAGCAGTATATGATTATACCAAGCTAGTAATTACAGCCCTACAACAACAAAACACTTTACCCGATATGGTTCAAGTGGGTAATGAAATAAACCACGGAATGATATGGCCCGATGGCAATACAAATCATTTAGACCATTTAGCCGAACTTATTAAAGCAGGTATTCGGGGCGTTAAAGAGGTAGATGACAAAATAAAAATCATGATTCATATTGCTTGTGGTGGTCAAAACAATGAATCAAGATGGTTTATCGACAGTATGCTCTCAAAGCAGGTCGTATTTGATGTGATTGGTGAGTCGTATTATCCTAAGTGGCATGGCAGCATCGAAGACCTTCGCAAGAACCTAAATGACCTTAGCAAAAGGTATATCCAAGACATTATTGTAGTTGAATATTCGGAGCATAAAACCGAAGTAAATGAAGTTGCATTCTCCTTACCAAGCACCAAAATTAAAGGCAGCTTTATTTGGGAACCCTTAAATACCTGGGAAGCCATTTTTGATAAAAATGGCAAAACAAACCAATTGATCGCTATCTACGATGAATTAGCTAAGAATTATAAGATTAAAACGCAATAAAAACGTTAATTACAGCAAACTATTTCTACTATTTATAAGACACTTTGATAGAAAAAATGAGTGAAAAAGAGAGTATCCAAAAATAAAAAAGGCTACTCAAACCTAACAAAGCGCAGCCTTTAAATTATTCACCTCTACTATGAAACTTGAAGCAATCACTAGCTGCAAAGTTGAAAAATAATTTAATTAATAAAAATGATTTTCATCAGCAAGAGAAATAATTTATCCAACGATGCTCAATAGGCCCATTTAAGATGAAAAACGATGCTACGCGTATAATCCCAAGAAAAAGAATACACAGCCCCCTAAAGCAATTAAAATACTCATCCACCAGAGAAACTTTCTTTTGGTTAAAATAGCAATGGCCGAAATAGCAATGGATATCTGAAACAAAGTAACCGCCCTAGACAAAACAATATGTTTATCCAAATGTAATTTAGATTCTGCTTCCGATTCCTCAGCCTTCTTTTTAATCTCTTCTTGTTCTTTCTTATATCTATCTACATCTGTTGGTACCGCTTTTGCCATTACAACCTCCAAAGTCTTTAATTCTGCCTTAATGCCCTTTGCTTGATAATAAGCCCATTGATCGGAGGCTTTAATTTGCGATATCAATGCTTCGTTTGAATGATGCCCTGCCATTAACCCAGATATAGCAGCTAATACAGCCATTAAAGCCGTAGAGATAGCCACGTACATTGACCATCCAATCTCTTTTTTTTCTTTCTTTAATTCATTCTTTAATTCTGCTTCAACCTGTTCCTGAATAGTTTCATGCAAATGTTCGGTCGGCACTTCTATTTCTTCCATTTTCTAATTTTTTATAAATATACAAACTTGTTATTTATACCTTCAACGATTGAGCAAAAAAGGAAAATTAATGGGCAAATTTATCGATAATCACACCTAAAAATAACCTGACTAAATATTAAGATGAGATGCAAGGAACTGAAAATATATTTAATCGCTTACATAGAATATAGAAGATTATCTAAATGCATACTTTTACATTCTTTATCTTGCGCAAGTTTTAGATCGTACAATTGTCAATCAATTAATTTAAAAAAAATATGGGCATCGCAGACAAATTATCAGCATTAAAGGCCGACAAATCATCAGCCAACCTAAAAATTGGGCAAGATTTTTTAGCAACAAACAAAGCAAAGGCAACAGTAGTAGAATTGCCAAGTGGATTACAATACGAAGTGCTGACAGCAGGTACTGGACCAAAACCTTTAGCTACGAATAAGGTTACCTGTCATTATCATGGCACTTTGATTGATGGAACAGTGTTTGATAGCAGCGTAAGAAGAGGACAGCCTGCCACATTCCCATTGAACATGGTAATTAAAGGATGGACCGAAGGTTTACAATTGATGGAAACGGGCAGCAAATGGCGCTTTTTTATTCCACCCCATTTAGCATACGGAGACAGACAAGTTAGTGCCGAAATAGGTCCAAATGCTACTTTAATATTCGACGTTGAATTAATTTCATTTAGCTAGTACTTACTATACGAATGGAGGGTTGATAAAACGATTGTCACTTTACAATCATCTTATCAACCCTCCATTATTTAAAGAGTATTTAGACTATTACATCATTTCGCTCAGTTCCAGCCAACGTAACTCCTTTTGTTCTAGCGAAACCACTATCTCCCCAATTCTTTTACTCAACAAATTCAGCTGGTCAAAATCAGCATCAGGGTTACTAAGCTGCTCCTCCAATTTATGTTTTTCTGCCTCTAGACCTGCTATTTCCATCTCCAAATCTTCGAATTCTTTCTTATCTTTGAAGCTAACTTTCTTTTTTGTTACTGGCGCAATAGGTGCTTGCTGAGTACTCACCTCTTCTAAAGTCTTGCCTTTACTCTTTTGTGCCTCTAAAGACTGCCATTTATTGTCTTTCTTTTCGTTATCCTTGAGCCAAATCCTATACTGTGTATAGTTACCCGGAAAATCCCTTACCTCACCATCGCCTTCAAAAACAAATAGATGGTCTACAAGCCGATCCATAAAATAACGATCATGCGATACAATCATCACACAGCCCTGATATTCGGATAAAAAGTTTTCTAGTACTGCAAGTGTAGGCAGATCGAGATCGTTGGTAGGTTCGTCTAGAATTAAGAAATTAGGGTTAGTAAAAAGAATTGTCAATAGTTGTAAACGCTTTCTTTCCCCACCACTCAAAGAATTGAGATAGGTATATTGTTTGTCGGGTGTAAATAGAAATAACTCCAAGAATTGTGCAGCACTCAAACTACCCCCATTGGCTAAGGGAAAATTTTCAGCAAAGGTTTTAACGTATTCAATCACCCGCATATTTTCTTTTACCACTAATCCCTGCTGCGAAAAATTACCAAAGATGATGGTATCGCCTACATTTATCTTGCCATTATCAACAGATTCTATACCCTGAAGAATATTTAAGAAGGTAGATTTACCAACTCCATTTTTTCCAATTACGCCAATACGTTCGCCCCTACTAAAAGTATAATCAAAGCCCTTTAAAATTGGAAGCTCTCCGTAGCTTTTATATACTTTCTTCATCTCCACCACTTTACCGCCCAGTCTGCTCATTTTTACCTGAAGTTGTACTTGTGCATCTTCTATTTTTTGTTTAGCCCTCGATTCTACTTGATAAAAATTATCTTGTCGGCTTTTGCTTTTGGTGGTACGTGCTTTTGGCTGTTTACGCATCCATTCTAACTCTTTTCGGTATTCATTCTTAGCCTTATCAATACTTGCTAATTCGCTTTCTATACGTGCTGCTTTTTTCTCAACATAGTTCTCATAGTCGCCACGATATACATAGATATTTTCACGTTCTAGTTCCCAGATTTCCTCACTTACAGCATCTAAAAAATAACGATCATGGGTAACTAAAAGAAGGGTTACATTTTCTTGGTTCAAATAATTTTCCAACCACTCAATCATGTGAACATCAAGGTGATTGGTAGGTTCATCCATCATTAACAAAGTATGTTTATGATCGAACCCAATATCAATCAAGGTTTTTGCAAGTGCCACACGCTTACGCTGTCCACCGCTTAAATCCTTTACGGCTTGTTGCAGGTGATGCACATTTAATTTGGTTAATATTTGCTTTACCTTGACTTCAAAATCCCAAGCATTCAAATCGTCCATTCTACCAAAGAGCTCTACTAATGCTTCTCCATCCTCACTTTCAGAAGCTAATTCATATTCACGAATTACATTCATTACCGGATGATTGGTATGGAAAATATTCTCTAGTACCGTTTTACTTTCATCAAATTTGGGATCTTGTTCAAATAAAGCAACGGTTACATCTTTATGAATAAATAATTTGCCTTCGTCGGGAACTTCTATTCCACTCAATATGCGCAATAATGTTGACTTTCCAACGCCATTACGAGCGATAATTGCAATTTTATCTCCTTCATTTACATGAAATGAGATGTTTTTAAATAATGGATTGATACCATAACTTTTTGTCAATCCTTCGGCAGATACATAATGCATAGCGGCAAATATAGCGATGTGAATTTTAATGAAGAGGCTTTATTAACCTTAACAATAAGTTTACAAATAAAACTGCGCAACAAATTACTTCAACAATAAGAATAAGAACTGCTTTTCAATCTATTATGCATCAGCAATAAGATTATAATAATTTAACAAATCTAAATAGACCATAAAAACATAAAAGAACTTTAATCCCTATTTATTGGTTCCTATCTTTTTGGGCATGGCGGCCTTGGGTTTTTGTATTGGGTTAGCCGCATTTGCTGGGGGAGTGATTGGCTTTTTATTATCATTTGCTTTATTAGACTGATTGGCTTTATCTAGAGGTATTTCAGATTCAGGGCTAAGTTCTTCGGGCTTTATGCCAGCAGGAACATAATTTTGAGTAGCCACATTGCCTGTATTTTCATCTTCAGTGCCAACAGGTGCCGCTATTCCGTTCAAACTGTCGAAATTAAAGTCTGTAGCCATTCCTTCAGGTTTAATGAAGCTTAGATTAGGATCTATTCCCAATAGGCTTTTATCTTTTAATACTTTCTCATAAAAATAGGCCCAGATAGGCATAGCAGCTCTAGCACCCTGCCCATTTAAATCATCTTTTCGAAAGCGAATAAATCTATCATCGCAACCCACCCATACCCCACCCAATAATTGTGGGGTATACCCCATAAACCAGGCATCACTGTTATCGTTAGTAGTACCCGTTTTTCCAGCAATTTCTCCTTGCACATCGAAACTCCAGATATTGCGTGCAGTGCCAATATGTGTTACTTCCTGCATCATTTTAATAACAGAGTAGGCAGTTACATCGCTAATCACTTCTCTTCGTTGTACGGCGAAATTTTCAAGCACATTTCCATTGCGATCTTCTATGCGTGTAATGAAAATAGGTTTAGAATTATACCCCCTACCCGGCAACATACTATACGCCTGCATCATTTCGTATAAAGAAATTTCGCAAGAACCAATGGCGATAGAAGGATGAGGATCAATCTTTGTTTGAAGGCCACATTTATTCTTTAAAAAATCTACAAACCTTTTGGCGGCATTGTTACCCTTACCATCAATTTGTTTCATGATATAGGCAGTAGCGCAGTTTCTAGATTTTGCGAGTGCTTCTACCATTGGCATGGAAGCACCTGTGCAGGAAGAACTAGTAGCAGGTACCATCCCATAGCCTGGAAAACTTTGTTGCTCATCTTGTACAATGGTATTAGGGGTAAATCCTGCTTCTTCGATAGCTAGACTATATAGCAATGGTTTAATGGTAGAACCTACCTGCCGTTTTGTATTATAGTTAACGTGGTCGAGTTTAAATGTTTTATAATCAATACCACCCACCCAAGCTCTTACTTCACCACCCAAAGGATCCATGACCATAAACCCTGTTTGCATCATTTGCCTTGAATATTTTACAGAGTCGATAGGTGTCATAATGGTATCTTTCTCCCTTCTATTATTCCAGGCAAACACTTTCATGCGAGTAGGAACATTAAAAGCTTTTCGAGCATCGTCATCCGACAAACCCTCTCTTTTTAAATTTCTCCAACGATCACTTTGACGGATAGCAGATTCAATTACATTTTCAAAACCACTCCATACTTTACCCGATTTAATATTGTCTTGATTATTTAATAGTTGTTGCATGTAGCTCATGTGTTTTGCTACTGCTTCTTCGGCATACAACTGCATTTTAGGAATAATCGTAGTATATATTTTTAGTCCGTCGGTATATAAATTATAATTATCGCCATCTGCTTTCTTATGATCCTTACACCATTTTTTCATTTCTTCACCAAGAATCATTCGAAAATAGGGCCCAAGACCATTTGTCTCATCCATCTTTTTGTAATTCAATTCGATTGGCTTTGATTTAACAGCCAATGCTTCTTGTGCAGATAAGCTACCACTTTTTACCATCTTATCGATGATACTATTTCTATGATCTAAGGCTTTTTTGGGATTTACACGTGGGTTATAGGTATATGCCGCTTTTAGCATGCCAATCAACACCACGGCTTCTCCAACATCTAAACGATCAGGTTCTTTTTGAAAGAAGGTTTTAGCAGCATTTCTGATGCCATAAACATTATCACCAAAAGCAACTGTATTGAGGTACAATGTAATAATTTCTTCTTTCGTGAAATTCTTTTCCAGCTTTACTGCAATAATGGCTTCTTTCACCTTTTGCAAGGTTCGCAATAGAAAGTTTTTGGTAGCCCAGTTTTCAGTAAATAAATTCTTTGCAGTTTGCATGGTAATGGTGCTAGCCCCTCCTTCTCTTCCTAGCCCTTTTAAAGCACGCAATAAGCCAATGCCATCAATACCACTATGGTCATAAAATCGAATATCTTCCGAAGCAATTAGGGCATTCACAACATGTTTACTAATGTCTTTCGTTTCCACATTTACCCGGTCTTCTAAGTAGAACTTTCCCATCATCGTTCCGTCTTGTGCATATACCTGACTAGATAATGAGGCCGTTGGATTTTGGATATCGTTAATAGAGGGCATTTCACCAAATATGCCCCAGTTACATAATAATAAAAAAAGTGAAAAAACTGCAATCCCTATGAAAAATATACGCCAAAATATTTTTACTGCTTTTGTCATAAAACCAGATTAATTAAAGAATGTAATTAAATTGTTTAGATAATTTTATTGAAATTTATCGGGAAAAAGATCTTTGATAAATTTTATATAACTGCTAATATCTTTTGTTTTTTTTATACTATCTAAATTTCGATCGCTGATAATAATAAACTTATACTTATTAGCACTCAACCATGGAATAATTCTAGATGCTGCAATTGGCTTTGTAATGTCGAGATAATTAACAGATTCACCCGCAGAAGCAAATGGCCCCAATAGCAAAATATTATATTGGGTATTTAATTTAATAGAAGAGATATCAATGTTTTGATTATAATATTTCTCTCGATTAAATCGTGCAAACGCATTTCTGGCCTCACTTGAATATACTTCATCCACATGATCAAAAACGATCGCTACATAATGCTTATCTGATGCCTCAAAAGAAAAAACAGAGTCGTTAATCAATGGACTAGTTAGAATGGGCTTTATTTCAATTTTTTTAAGTTCAAGAACTGGTTTTGCCATCACTTTGGTAATCGTATCTCTTTTTTGCGGCTCATTTACCTTTCGAACCACATTGGCCGAATATAGGTCTACTCGCTTTATAGTTTCGTCTTCACTTTTTTCTACAACTAAATTAGTAAGGTAGCTTTCAATTTCCTTTCTACGTTTTAACACATCTACCATTGTAGTAGATTTGGGGGTTAATAACGACTTGGGAAATTTCTTGATTAAGCTATCTAGTCGAGAGATTGCAATAGAATCTTGGTGTTGCTTCACATAATAGACAGCCTCTATAAAAAGTAATTGGGGTGTCCAATAACTCTTTCCGAATTGATTATCCGCAATTAATTTTTCTTTTTTTGCTTCCTCAAATTTTCCTTCTATAAATAAATTGTATATCTGTTCGTATTGCTTGGCTATATATTCTTTGGTAAAACTAGTAACTGTTACAGTACTATCATTTAAATTTAAAAATTCGCCTTTGTTAATTTTGTAGGTCCAAACGCCATCTGCATACTTTTTATTCAATACAGCTTTTAATGAGTCGAATTGGGTAATGCCACCCATTTTCTGATAGCAGTAAGCAAGGTTAAAAGTGGCTTTTTCTGCAAATGTAAAGTCGGGATAACGCCTTAATAACTCTAGAAACGATCCTAATGCAGATGGATAATCTTCTAATTTATTTTCAAAAGTTTCAGCATTTTCATATAAGGCAGTTGCGATTTGCTTATTTGCCAAATCAATCTTTTGTTTCGTAACAGGGATATTCAATAGTAATCCTTCAAACGTAAAGTTATTATTGGAATTTTCTTTTTGCTTTTCTGTCGGCAACTGATCTACGTCTATAGCAAGCATATTGGTGTTGGCAACTGCCGCACTACTCACTACACTTTGTCTACGCCAATTATCAACATTAGGCCTATTGCCCCATAAGCTTTTAAAATCTTTTACCCCTTGTGTCTTTATCGCTGCATTTGAAAAATAAAAATCACTCGTAGCAGTACTAAAAAGGCTCCCATTATTTTGAGCAATCAGGTTATTATCAAAATAACTACTAGTAGAATCTTTTAAGCCTTGTGCCTTTCGTAATTGTCGATATATTTTCTTTACGGCCGCCACTCTATCAAGTTCAGTCATAGAAGAAAGTATTAATAAACTATCCTGCAAATGAATTTTTATGAGATTTTCAGTAATTTTTTTTAAGGCTGGTTTACGAAGGTCCACCTTCTCGATGTCTGGCACTGATAAATAATTGGTTTTTACGCTATCATAACTGCGATAAGCCTCTACATATTTTTTGGCTTCATAATTCAGATCAGCGAGTAGAAGAAAACTTTTTTGCTTTTGCTCGGGATTATCAATACTGAACTTAATACTTCTAGAAAGATCGTTGATGGCAGCAACTGTATTTTTTTGTTGAATTCTAAGTAGAGCCGCCGCATAATAAATAATATCGCGGTAATTTTCATACTTACTTCTGCTAGCAAGTTTATACAGTTCGTTTAGGTTCTGTTGGGTAACATTTTCTTTATTTAGAGAAGAAGCTAAGTTCACAATATTTAACCTTGCATACACTTCCATAAAGGGATCAATTGTATGGCGGGTAGACCGTTCAAACATATTAATAGCTGCAGTGCTTTTCATTGAAGCTTTGTACATTTGACCACATAGAAATTCCCAACGTTCAGCAGCTAATATACCACCTGCATTATCTAAAGACTTCTGCAAATAAAAAGCAGCACTATCATAGATTTGTTGTTTGTAGAATGCATAAGCGGTCATCTCATTTAAACTAGTATTTAGCCTTTTAGGAAAGTTAGGATCACTTCTGAGTATCGAGAGTAAGCTAGTAGCTTCTGTAATTTTATTTTGCTCTAAATAGTTTCTTATCTGCCATATAAAACTTTCATTTCTACTTGGCGGCTTTGAGCTTATCTTTTTAAGTAGTGCCTTATCTTCATTGGTCGCAATTGTAAAAACACCATTGGTATTACTCGCATTACTACCAATGGGTATATCATAGCCATCGTCTTTAGGAGCCCAAGCATAATTAATATATTGAAAAACATGTGCCGCCGAATCAAAATCTTTTCGCAGTAAATAGGCTCTTCCCAATAGCAAATAAAGGTCGTCTATCCAATCATCTCTCAGATCATGTAAAAAAATGCCCGCATTGCATTTGTAGATTAGTGAGTCTAAATTTTTCTTATCTAGTGCGGTCACATCTAGTGAATAGTTATAAAAAGGTAGAAGCTTAGTATAATCTTCTTTAAAAGACAACTTTGCTCTTTCAATAATATCATTAAGTTTATTAGCAGCGTTAAAAAAATAGTTATAATGGGTAACTGTATTTTGGTATAGTCTACGCGAATAATTAAATTGCTTTAGTCCCGTTTTTTCAGAAACTAATTTCCTGTTTTCATATTGCTTTGGTTTATCCTTATCAAGGTCCACAGTTGTATTAGGCTGACCAAAGACGAAAACAGCCATTAACAAAAAGTTCGCTAAACAGGCAAAATGAATAAAATATTTTTTAATTGTATCAATCATAAAAGTCGGGTACCGCTAGAAAGCCTTAAAAGTACAGTTATTTTCTAATTTGGAATGGTTGAACAATATTTGATGCTTACCTTTAGTGCTGATTTAACAGAATGGCAAAACTAAGCAACGATAGTAGATTAAAACGGTTAAGTAACCAATATCGTTTGGTAATCATGAATGATGATACCTACGAAGAGATGGTAACCTTTAAATTGAGCCGATTAAGTGTATATATTGGGTTTAGCACCCTATTTATTGTATTGATCAGCGTTACCATGTCGTTAGTTATTTTTACGCCCCTAAAATATTACATTCCTGGTTATGGGTCTCATCAAAGTAGGGCCGAATTGGATTTACTTAAAATACGTACCGATTCATTGGAGCAAGGCATCCTTTATAAGGAACAATATTTAGAAGCTGTAAAAAAAGTTTTAAATGGCAGTTCGCCCACACAGCGCGACACATTGCCGGTGCCTGTTCCTAAACAAGAGATTTCAAATTATTAAACGCATCATGAAAAGCAATCCTAGAAATAAACCATTATTGCAATATGCGGGATTTGCCACGCAATTGATGGTCGTATTAGGACTGGCTGTTTATGGGGGTGTTTGGGCAGATAAAAAACTAAATATGAAATTTCCGTTGTTTCTATGGATAATGCCAATAATCGTGATTGGCAGCATGATCTTAAAAGTTATAAAAGACACTTCAAATAAATAGTATGGAACCTGCCTCTTTTGCAAAAAAAACACTACCCTTATTCTTAATATTCGTTCTTATAAACAGCCTTGTACTTTATTTTCATAAAGAATTGGATGATCGTAAGATTGATTCTATTGTAGTATTTGTTGCCAATAGTTTATTATACGTATTGAGTGTTTTAAGCTTATCCATGCACACAAAGAAGCCCGACAAAAAGAATCCGAATGCCATTGTACGTGGGGTAATGGCAGCAACACTATTAAAGATGATGGTTCTTTGTTGCTCTACCCTAATCTATTTGTTTGTAGCTGGTCAGTCAAGAAGTATTCATGCCATCTTTGCTGGATTAATTCTGTATGTTATCTATACCTTGATAGAGGTAAGTATCGCATCAAAAAACAATCAAAATAACAATGCCGGTAAGTGAACATCCCATGCAGGCGTTGGTAACATTTTTGCCAAAAGGGACTTTTGACTTAGTAGTACAATATATTCATCAGTATAAGGTACACCTTACAGTTACAAAGAAAAGGAAGTCGGTGCTTGGCGATTATCGCCATGCCGGAATTGGCAAAAATCACCGAATTAGCGTTAATGGAGACCTCAATCAATTCGAATTTTTAATTACCCTTTTACACGAACTCGCTCATTTGCTCACCTTCGAACAATTTGGGAATAGCGTAGACGCTCATGGAAAGGAATGGAAATTGATTTATAGCAAGCTATTGATCAACTTTGTACAGCATCAGCTTTTTCCTCCCGATATAGAAAAAGCCCTACAAAAATCGATCATCAACCCTGCCGCAACGGCTAATGGCGAAACTGAACTATTATTAGTACTTAGGCAGTATGATACCAAAAAAAAAGAAGGGTATTTCCCTATAGCTGAGCTGCCAGAAGGCAGTATTTTTCAAACAGAGAATGGAAAAACGTTCATGAAGGGAGCCCGACGTAGAAAGCGTTTTGAATGTGTAGAAACTAAAACAGGATTACGCTATTCATTTAGTCCGATTAGTGAAGTAAAACTAGTGAAGCAAGTAGAAACTTAATAAAAGAAGGAAAACAAGCTAGCTGAGTAGTTGTTTTCCTTCTTTTATTTATAAATCAATAGGATAATTAAGCAACGGCCTTCTTCACTAAATCTGCAGCTTCGCTTAATAAAATTGCACTTTCTACCTTTAATCCACTTTCATCAATTAATTTCTTTGCTTCCACAGCGTTGGTTCCTTGTAAACGAACAATAATGGGAATATTAATATTGCCCATTTTGTTAAATGCTTCAATTACACCTGCTGCCACACGGTCGCAACGTACAATACCCCCAAAAATATTAATAAGAATTGCTTTTACATTGGGATCTTTAAGAATAATACGGAAACCAGCTTCTACTGTTTGCGCATTGGCACTGCCACCAACATCTAAAAAGTTAGCAGGCTCTCCACCACTTAATTTAATCATATCCATGGTTGCCATGGCCAACCCTGCCCCATTTACCATACAGCCTACATTACCATCCAACTTAACAAAATTCAAGTTGTATTGGCCCGCTTCTACCTCTGTAGGGTCTTCTTCAGTAACATCTCTCATAGCAGCTAAATCGGGATGACGCATTAAAGCGTTTTCATCTAGGTTCATCTTACAATCAACTGCTATAATTTTTTCGTCACTAGTTTTAAATAAAGGATTAATTTCTAACATACTACAATCCAATCCTACATATGCATTGTATAAGTTGGTTACGAATTTTACGCAACTTTTAAAGGCTTCCCCACTTAAACCTAAGTTAAAAGCAATCTTTCTAGCTTGAAAAGCTTGCAAATTACCTGATGGATGTACCCACTCTTTAAATATTTTTTCTGGTGTTTTGTGCGCCACTTCCTCAATATCCATTCCCCCTTCGGTACTGTACATGACTACATTTTGGCCTTTGGCACGATCTAACAAGATAGATAAATAGAACTCTTTTACCGGATTGGGACCAGGATAATAAACATCTTGGGCAACCAATATTTTATTTACTTTCTTCCCAGCAGCACCAGTCTGAATTGTAACCAAGGTATGCCCCAAAATATTTTTCGCAATGGTACTCACATCTTCTAAACTTTTTCCTACGGCAACCCCTCTTTGTTCGCTTCCGTTAATTTTTCCCTTACCACGACCACCTGCATGTATCTGCGCCTTAACAACTGCAAAGTTATTATTGGTTTGAGTTTTAATTTGACGATAAGCGTCCTCGGCTGCCATAACAGTATCCACAGCAATGCCTTCCTGAACAGGTACATTATATTTTTTCAATAATTCCTTTGCTTGGTATTCGTGTAAGTTCATGAGTTCTTGTTTAGAGCGACGAAGATAGGATATTTAGGTATGCAGTTTTTAACTGAAATAAGTTTGATGGATTTTTTTTTGCTTGCCCCTATTTATCCCATAATTAGCTGCTATCCTGTTTTTTATAATACTAAAAATATTTCCGCTCCTAATTGCATGTTTATACATCTAATTATTGTATGTTTGTACATCAATTATAAAAAACAAACAAAAAATTATGAAAAAAGGTTTAGTAGCTTTTGTATTTGCCACCGTATTGGTAGGTATGTTTTCATTTACATCTAGTGTTGCACAAAGCGTTTATACTGTTGATGCCACAAAAAGTAAGATTGACTGGGCTGGTGCAGCAGGAGATCATTACCATGTAGGTACAATGGCAGTAAAAGCTGGAACTGTTTCAGTTGAAAATGGTAAAATTGCAGGTGGTAAATTTACACTTGATCTTACAACGATTAAATCGGATGCTGGTGAAAAATTAGATGGCCATTTAAAAAGCCCTGACTTTTTTGATGCTTCTAAATTAGGGGTAGCTACTTTCGAAATTAAGTCTGTAAAATACACTGGCGATAAAACGGCTGACATTGATGGCGCACTTACCTTAAAAGGCATTACAGCAAATGTTAAGTTTAGTGCTAAAGTTCGCGGATTGGATGATAAAAAATTATTTGCAGAAGCAAGTCTTTCTTTAGACCGTACTATCTGGGGTATCGTTTATGGCCCAGGTATGCTTGCAAATGATATTACCGTTAATGTTCACTTATTTGGTACAAAATAATCATCGCTTACCGCTTTATATTTCATATATAGCCTACCCCGCTTTAATAAAAGCGGGGTTTTTTATTATCTTGTGGCAATGAAATACATGCTATTCCTCCCCTTTTTAATGGTTTGCAGTGTAATACCTGCGCAGCATAGCTTTCGTCTAAATACCCCCATACCCCCCAGTCCAAGAACGAGTGGTTCTGCCTATTACAAAAAAGTAGCCGCATCGAAATGGCAGGAGCGAGATTCAATAGCCGTAAAAGAAATTTTGTCGGGAAATATCCCCTCATTTTTAAAAAAAATGGTTCGCATTAATACGTCTATTCTCAATACCGAAACAGGCAAAAAAATTAAAGCTTACTACTTTGTTACTCCCGACTACCTGTGTATTGGCACCAATAATGACTGGGCTAGGATACCCTTAACACCTATGGCTGCACAAATAATTGCAGATAGTTTCCACTGCTTTTTACCTACCAGAAAAATAGTAGACGATATTTATAAAAACGCTAAGATTAAGCTAGAACCAATACCCATGTATGCTTTTAGAGATAGCAGCGTTACCATGTGGCAGCACCATTTAATAATTGAAGGACAAAGAAAGTTGCGTAAAGGCTTAATTGCCGGAATAAAAAAAGATGTTGTTTTGTCTGGGCAGGTTTCTAGATATGCAAAACCTAACCATGAAGCTATTTATGGATGGCATAAGGTAGACGGCCTTGCTATTCAACCCTTATACATTGGACATGTTAATTGGTGGGTTGACTATAGCCATGGGGTAAGATTGATATACCACAAAATATGGGTAGAGGGGAAGCAAATGGATTATACCGAAGTACTATCAAACCCAATATTAAAGCGTTTATTGTGTGATGAAGAATTTTGTGACTTTTACAGGTATCATTAATTCCTTCATCGACCTACCCAATTCCAAGTTTCTCAACTTGGAATAAGTTCTATCCAGGCCAATATCACGACTGTATTTGATTTTAATTTCTATTATCTGGCTTAGTCAAGTTAGCTGTTTGTTTGCTCTTTGCTGGCTTCAGGGTAGCGGCTAGCTTTACAGCGCCTTCTGCATTAATGATTCCTCCCGTAATAGATAGATCGCTAAATAACACTTTTTCATCTTTTGTACCTGGTTTAATAACAGGTATAGACAAGTCGGGAATGGTTACAGATTTTTCGATCGCTTGCTTTACTTGTTGTGCAGAAAGCGCTGGGAAATAAGAACGTATCAATGCTGCCAACCCCACTACAACAGGGGTCGCCATACTAGTACCACTTAGGTTGCCATACTTATTTTGGCCAGGAAGAGTGGAATAAATTTTAACCCCTGGGGCAAAAACGTCAACTGACTTCTTTCCGTAATTACTAAAATCGGCTACAAGGCTTCCTTTAATAGAGGGATCGCTACTAGCGCCAACGGTTATAAAGTTAGCAGCTCTTCCTTTTTGACCTATGAAAATTGGATTAGGGTAGTTTTCTTTTTGATCAATATCTGCCGATTCATTGCCTGCTGCATGAATGATTAGAACATCTTTTGTTTCGGCATAATGGATGGCACTATCCACCCATTTTTTTTCGGGCGAAAAAGATTTACCAAAACTCATATTTATCACTTTTGCGCCGTTATCCACCGCATAAAATATACCGAGTGCGATATCTTTATCGTACTCATCGCCATCCGGCACCACCCGCACCATCATTACTTTAACGTTATCAGCAATCCCATCCATTCCGATACCATTATTACGTTGGGCAGCAATAATCCCTGTTACATGTGTACCATGCATTGGTCCTGGCCCCATTACATCGGCATTACCATAAAATTTATCATTAATATTGTTATAATCGTCTTTAACAATTTCTGCCCGATAGTTATGCGGCGGAGTAGATTTAGCAGCAATGGATTCTTTTTTACCTTCTAGATATTCATCCAATTCGGAGATGGTGTTTGTATTAGTTTCGTCGGGCTCAACTCCAATCATTTTCATGCAAGTTAAATAACCATATTTAGCATCTTTTCCTTCTTTCGTTTTAGGTTGCAAATCTTCTAGATAATGAGGCGTATATTCTTCAATGCCAAATTCTTGTCGCAATACTTTGTCATGCTTCTTAATAGCTTTAACTGCCACTTCTAGAAAGTTTACTTCCATTTGATCATCATTGGCAGCATTTATTTCATTTGAGGCTCTTTTCCAAGCAGTAAATAAATATTGATCATTCGCACTTAACTTATTTGTATCTACATTGCTATCCAAAAATTGGGCTTTATACTGATAATAAACCCTAGACCTTTCATCGCTTGCTTTTTTCAGATTATTACCATCTTTTCCGCCAAGAAAGTTCCATCCATATACATCATCGGCATACCCATTACCATCGTCATCTTTTTCATTCTTAGGTACTTCTTTTAGGTTATGCCATAACACACTTTTTAAATCTTCATGGGTAGTATCTACCCCCGAATCAAGAACAGCAACAATTACAGGTTTTGATTTTATATCATTGGCCTTTAAAAACGCATAGGCACCCTGGAGATTGATTCCAAAAAAGGAATCCTTTATAGGGTCGAGCAAGTGCCACCCTTTAGGAATTTCATTTTGTGCAATTAAACTAGTTAAGCTACACAGGAATATAGCAAAAACAATAATTACTTTCCGTATCATATGGGCAATAAAATAACGCATCTGCAAATGTGTGAAATGATAAGCAACATTTAATCTTTTCATAAAATATTTAGCGAAATCTTAGAGTTTCAGGCATTTATTTTGTTTGAATACAAAAAACGATGAACTCCCCATCATTTAAGTTGACATTTATGGGTGAATGAGTAAGCATTATAAGTTAAACTGTATACCCTGTGCCAGTGGCAAGATTTGGCCCCAATTAATTGTATTTGTTTGTCGGCGCATATATGCTTTCCAAGCATCACTTCCACTTTCTCGGCCACCACCTGTTTCTTTTTCGCCTCCAAATGCCCCACCAATCTCTGCACCGCTTGTTCCAATATTAACATTCGCAATTCCACAATCGCTGCCTATTGGCGATAGGAACAGTTCTGCTTCACGCATATTTAAGGTCATGATTGAGGAAGACAATCCTTGCGGCACTGCATTTTGTATAGCAATCGCTTCCTCAATTTTGCGATACTTCATTAAATATAATATGGGTGCAAAAGTTTCTTCTGCCACCATTTCCATATCATGGGTTACTTCGGCTATACAAGGTTGAACATAACAACCACTTTCATAACCAGCTCCCTCTAAAACAGCACCTTCTATCACAAATACCCCTCCTTGCTGTTTACATTTCGCTATCGCTAAGCAGTAAGCAGCAACAGCCTCCTTATCAATCAATGGACCAACCTGATGATAACTATTTAGCGGATTGCCAATACGTAATTGCTGATAAGCTCCTACTAGGCTTGCTTTAAATTTTTCATAAATTTCTTCCTGAATAATGAGTCTTCTAGTACTTGTGCACCTTTGTCCTGCAGTACCAACTGCTCCAAATACTGCGGCAATAAGTGCCATTTCTAAGTCTGCCTCTTTAGAAATAATGATGGCATTATTTCCGCCCAATTCTAAAATGCTTTTGCCCAGTCTTGCAGCAACAGCAGTACTAACGGCTTTACCCATTCGGGTAGATCCCGTTGCGCTAATTAAAGGAATATTAGCATCCTTACTTAGCCACTCTCCTATTAAACTGTCGCCTTGTATCAAACAGCTAACACCTTCGGGAACCCTATTTTTTTCAAATACATGGCTAACTATATGTTGAATAGCAATTCCGCATAAGGGTGTTTTTTCGCTTGGCTTCCATACACAAACATCGCCACATACCCATGCAAGTGCAGCATTCCAGCTCCATACAGCCACTGGGAAATTAAAAGCCGAGAGGATGCCCACAATACCCAAAGGATGACATTGCTCGTACATTCTATGATTGGGCCGCTCACTATGCATCGATAAGCCATATAATTGTCGAGATAACCCTACTGCAAAGTCGCAGATATCAATCATCTCTTGCACTTCTCCATAACCTTCTTGCAAACTTTTACCCATTTCATAACTCACCAACTTACCCAAAGGTTCTTTAAATTGACGAAAGGCTTCGCCTAGCTGGCGAACAATATCACCCCTTTTGGGGGCTGTCCACATTTTCCATTCGGCAAAAGCTTCTTTGGCTTTAAGGATGGCATGTTCATAAGCGGCCCTATCGGTTGCCGTAACCGTACCAATTAGTTTACCATCCACCGGCGAAAAGGTTTCGATCAAAGCACCACTACTCTCTATCCATTCTGATCCAGTTGAGGTACCATGATTCTTATTTTCGATATTTAGTTCCGTTAAAAATTCCATATCCTTATGGCTATTTTATGAATGAATGTATAGCAAGCTATTATCTTCCAATAATCTTATTTTAAAAATGATAAGCATCATTTTTTATTCTTTGAAGTTATAGTCCCTTTGCTGTGCAAAAAAATAAATTATGTAGAAATAATTCATTTACTTGCACCTAACTAACGATTGTTAGTCTACCGAAATAGAATAGGTAATATTGTTTAATGCTTAAATAAAGACTATGTATCAAGAAAGCAAATTTCCTTTCCAACAGGGCTCTCCTGTAAAATCAGAATTAGAAACTTGGGTGAATAGTATAGCAAGGCATGCGGAAGCGGATGCCATACACTGGTGCGATGGTTCGCAAGAAGAGTATGATGGCTTATGTCAAAAACTCGTAAAGAAGGGCACTTTTATTCCTTTGAACCAAGAGAAAAGACCCAATAGCTATGCCTGTTTCAGCGACCCGAGTGATGTAGCTCGTGTAGAAGATAAAACCTTCATTTGCAGTAGAACAAAAGATGATGCAGGCCCAACTAATAATTGGATGGAACCTAAGGAAATGAAGACCCTCTTAAACGACTTGATGTCGGGCTCTATGAAAGGTAGAACACTGTATGTGATTCCATTTTGTATGGGCCCCATTGGATCCTCTCTTTCTAGATATGGCGTTCAGCTGACCGATTCGGAATATGTTGTCATTAATATGAAAATTATGACTAGGATGGGCGAAGATGTGCTTCCTTTTCTTCACAAAAACGAGTATGTAAAATGCATTCATACCATTGGTGCACCGCTTAATAATGGCAATACAGATGTAACATGGCCCTGTAATCCTACTGTAAAATATATTTCACATTTCCCAGAAGAACGTCTAATTATTTCCTATGGCAGTGGCTATGGTGGAAACGCTTTATTAGGAAAAAAATGCTTCGCACTAAGAATAGCTTCTGTAATGGGTAGAGAAGAACATTGGCTTGCCGAACATATGCTAATACTTGGCGTAGAATCGCCAGAAAAACAAAAAACTTATGTGGCTGCTGCTTTTCCCAGTGCCTGTGGAAAAACCAATTTCTCTATGATGATCCCAACTGCAGGATTGAGTGATTGGAAAGTTACCACGATTGGCGATGACATTGCTTGGATTCATAAAGGTCAGGATGGCCGCTTATTTGCCATCAATCCAGAAGCAGGTTACTTTGGTGTTGCCCCAGGCACCAACTATAATACCAACCCAAATGCTATGGAAAGCATCAGAGCTAATACTATCTTCACAAATGTGGCGATTACAAAAGATGGCGACGTTTGGTGGGAAGGAATGACTAAAGACATACCTGATGGATTAACCGATTGGCATGGCAAACCCTACGACGCAGCCAGTGGCAAGCCTGCTGCACATCCCAACTCAAGATTTACTGCTCCCGCTGTTCAGAATCCGGCTATAGATGCCCAATGGAATAATCCGCAGGGTGTTCCCATAGAAGCATTTGTTTTTGGCGGACGAAGGGCTACTGCTATTCCGCTTGTTTATCAATGTTTTAATTGGAATTTCGGTGTATATACTGCTGCCACTATGGGATCCGAAACTACTGCAGCTGCTTTTGGCGAAGTAGGAAAAGTTCGCCGAGATCCATTTGCTATGTTACCATTTATGGGCTACCATATGGGCGATTATGTAAACCATTGGTTACAATTTGGACGCGACCTTCCGAATACCCCTCGCATTTTTAGTGTTAACTGGTTTAGAAAAGACGAAAACGGCAAATTCTTATGGCCTGGCTTTGGCGAAAATATGAGAGTATTAAAATGGATTGTTCAACGTGTTCATGGCGGCGCCTCAGCTGTTGAAAGTCCTATTGGCTGGATGCCTCGTTATGAAGATATGGACTGGACTGGCATTGAAAATTTCACTAAAGAAGATTTTGAAAAAATAATGACCGTTGATAGAGAACCATGGAAACAAGAATTGTTAGGCCATGAAGAACTATTTGCAAAATTATACGACAAGCTTCCTAAAGAAATATATTTCTTAAGAGAACTGATCCTTTCCTCACTATGGCGTTCTCCCGAACATTGGAGCTTAGCGGCAGAAAGAGTTTAATAAACAATTTAAGTGCAACTACTATAAAAATAAATAGAAGCCAATTGGCTTCTATTTATTTTTATTTACTGCAGTATCTAAACAAAAAAGCATTCCCAAATTTCGAAAAATGGAAATGCTTAGCATAAAAAAGAGGGGCTATGCATTTTTACAAAATAAATGTACCAAGCTATATAATTATAGGGAAAGCCAATAGGCGAAATGCATTTATTATCGGTCAATCATCAAGTCTGAGCATAGCTAAGCAGTATATCGTACACTTCCGAATAACTACTCCCAATAGGGATCTCCTTTCCAGCAACCACTAATTTATTCTTGCTAAACTTCTCTACTTTGGCTAATGGAATAATATAAGAGCGATGCACCCGCAAGAACGAAGTAGTTGGCAACTTTTCCTGCATGGCCTTCATGGTCATTAAAGTAAGTACAGGTGTAGGTTTTATATAAATTTTTATATAATCATCTAGTGCCTCAACTAAATCAATTTCGTTTAAATTTATTTTCATCATTTCATAATTCACTTTTACATAAAGTGAATTAAGTTGCAGTTCTTGTGACGATAGAAATTCGAGGTATTCTTTTGCCTTATAAACAGCTTTTAGGAATCGATTAAAATCGAATGGCTTCAACAAATAATCTATTGCATCCACATTAAATCCGTCGATAGCATAATCTTTAAAGGCAGTGGTAAAAATAACTAATGGTTTAGTTACTAAGCCCTTATAGAATTGAATGCCCGTAATATCAGGCATTTGAATATCTAAAAAAATTAAAGCAATATGGTGTTGTTGTATATATTCCTTGGCTTCATCGGGATTGGTAAATACCTGTTCGAGCTGCAAAAAAGGGATTTTTTCGCAGTATTGTTTTATTAATTGAAGCGCTAATGGTTCATCATCAATTGCAATACATTTTATCATGCCAAATGAATATCTAAATGAACAATAAACTTATTATTAAGCTCGGTTACTTTTAGCAGATGCTTTTGGGGATACAATAACTCTAGCCTCCGTTTCACATTATTGATTCCAATACCTGTTGTTTCCATGATTCCTTTATTGGCTTTCACAATATGATTAATCACCGAAAAAGAAACCATATTCCCCTTCACCAATAAATGAATATCTATCACTGTTTTATCTTTCGTGCTAATCCCATATTTAAATGCATTTTCAATAAAGGGAATAAATAACAAGGGTGCTATCTGCGTATCATTAATATTACCTTCGGCTTGAAAGTTAACCTGGACTTTATCGGTTAACCTAACTTGTTGAAGATCGATGAAATTTGTAATGAAATCAACCTCATTTTGTAAGGGTACTAAATTACTCTGTGTTTCGGTTAGTATATACCGCATAATGGCAGAAAGCTTCAATACAGCGGGTGCTGTTTGATTGCTCTGAACCACTGCAAGTGAATAAATATTATTCAGGGTATTAAAAAAGAAATGTGGGTTTACTTGTGATCTTAGAAACGACAATTCTGTATTTAACTTTTCGTTCTCAATATCTTTTTTAGTACGTTCTGCCTTTAACCATTGTTGCATAACCGAGATACAGGTTCCCACTGTAAAGACCAAGATAAATACAGCATATGAACCAGGAAAATAGTGAATGCCCCCCCCATTATTACCCCTCCTAAAAGAAGGACGTTTGGGCATCCCTGCATTTGAATCTACTGCATTTACATTAGCTGCTGGCAGGGGCGAACTTAATTGAAGACTATTACGCCTTTGTTGCTTCATTTCTTGTTTTAATACCTCTTCTTCGTTTCCTAATATTAAGTGGGTTATTTCGCGAGGTACATAGAAAAATGAAACAAAACAAATAGTAACAGCTAATATATACAACCACCATTTTCGATTAAATAACAATTTAGGTATCAATACCTGTGTATTTAAATAATAAAATAACAGTAGAAAAGCATTGATCACAATAAATACTACCAACATGTACCTATTGATAATAAAGGGAACGTCTTTTGACCTTGGAGAAAAAATATAAGGCAATAGAAAAAAACATATCCATATAGCGATATGGGTGATGATAATAATTATTTTATTCCGTTGTTTCAATATGATTTATTTAATAGTGGCAAAGCGCATTTTAACAATTCTGCTACACAAAAAAGTATAAATATGATTATACAAGTTACGGTATTTATACCATGTTTCAGTATCAAAACTATTACTCTGCTTACCATTTGATTCACATTTTGGGTGAACAAAGAACAGAAATCGGTAAACATTTTTTTGAAATTGTGTGCTTCCAAAAGAGAAACCCTTCCTTTCCTAAAATTGCAGGAGCCAGCAAAAAAAATCGCTTATTTGGGATGCTGCAACAAAGCCTCCATCACATAATATACAATGGGACAAAAGCTAACGTTTTTTAAGGTAAGCTGAGGACGCTTCATGAGTACATCTTCATCGGTATAAGGAAACCTTCTACAGTCGCTAGGACGCTCCTCATAAATATTACAATAGTTATCTTCACCCAAAAACGGACAGGGAGCTGTTCTGGCCACATAGTCGCCATCGTTATCCAACTTTAAATAATTTTCAATAAACTCACTTTCTCTCATTTTCAGATGTCTACTTATACGCTTAATGTCGGGGGTTTTAAACCTTGGCGAATAATTTCGGCAGCAATTAGCACATTCTAAACAGTTTACTTTACTTACGGCTTCCTCATGTAGGTCGGGCAATTGTTTATACACCTTATTTTTATCGGCTCGCTGTAAGTATTGTTTGTATTGCTTTTGGTGCTCTTCGCTTCGCTTCTCCCAATGGGTAAATTTTACGTCTGCCATGATTGTATAAAATAAGTTGATCGTTTTTTACTGCAGTTACTGTTTCTTTGCAGTCATTCAAAGATAACTGAAACAAATGGACGATATCAGAGAACAATGGCTCTTGCTTATTTCTACGCCAATTTATGTTGTTTTAATTTCACTAGAATTATTGTTAACACATTTGGCTCATCGAAAAACTTACACTTTCAAAGATTCTATATTGAATGTGTATTTAATGTTACTGAATGGAGGTATAGATTTAGCTTTTAGAATTGTATCGGTGCTCGTACTTCAATACTTCTATTTGCATAAGATTATCCAAGTGCAGCAAGCCTTTTTATACTGGCTCCTTTTATTATTAGGTGAAGATTTCTTATACTATTGGTTACACCGATTTGATCATGAGATTCGATTTTTCTGGGCTGCACATATTACCCATCATAGTTCCCAACAATTTAATTTCTCTATTGGATTCCGCTCTTCCGTATTTCAGCCATTATACCGATTCATTTATTTTATTCCATTAGCCTGCTGTGGTTTTAAACCTATCGATATTGCCTTCATCTACTCTATTACGCAAATATGGGGCATCTTTGTTCATACGGAGCTCATACATAAAATGGGTTGGTTGGAATATATTTTTGTTACCCCATCGCACCATCGTGTACATCATGGATCTAACCCTCAATATTTAGACAAAAACATGGGTATGTTTTTAATTATCTGGGATAAATTATTTGGCAGTTTTCAGGCCGAGCTTACAACTGAGGCTTATCAGCCTATTCAGTATGGGTTAACAAAAAATATTGAAAACCCTAATATGATTAACATTGTTTTTCACGAATGGAAACAAATACTAAAAGACCTGCTACAAAAAAATATATCCATTAAACAACGGTTTCTATATCTTTTTGGACCTCCAGGTTATAGCCACGACGGATCCCGCTCAACGAGTAAAGAAATGAGAGCAATGGAGGCAAGAAAAAAAAGCAATAGCGTTAGCTTACCATTCGGCTCTTGCCGTTGGACTAACCGATAAGGGGGCAAACCTATTGGCTAAATATTTATAATAAGCGGTAATGGCAATCATAGCAGCATTGTCGGTACAATACTCAAAAGATGGAACAAAAACGTTCCACCCATATTTATCCCCCATGGTTTTTAATGCATCTCTTAGCCCACTATTAGCGCTTACCCCCCCAGCTATACAAACATCTTGAACCCCTGTAAGATCTACCGCTTTTTTTAGCTTCTTTAATAAAATGGAAATAATGGTATATTGAACCGAAGCACAGAGATCGTTCATGTTTTGTTCTATAAATCCTGCCTCTTGTTTTTGTAAGAAATAAAGTACTGAGGTTTTTAAGCCACTAAATGAAAAGTTTAATGCTGGCACTTGTGGTTGAGCAAACTTAAATTTCAATGGATCACCTAATCGAGCATATTTATCAATCAATGGCCCGCCAGGATAAGGGAGCCCCAGCAACTTAGCTGTTTTATCGAAAGCCTCACCAGCTGCATCATCGATGGTTTCGCCAATCACGGCTAGGTCTAGGGGCGATTTTGCTAACACAATTTGAGTATGCCCACCACTTACGGTTAAACAAAGGAAAGGAAATTTAGGCTGATGGTCTGAAATTAGATTTGCCAAAACGTGCGCCTGCATATGGTGAACCGCTATTAAAGGCTTCTCTAAGGCTAAAGCAAGCGATTTTGCAAACTGGGTACCCACCAATAAACTACCAATTAAACCAGGTGCCTGTGTGAATGCGATTGCATCAATACTTTGAATGGTAAACTCAGAACCGATAACAGAAGCTGCTTGTTTTATAGCTAATGTTACCACAGGAACAATATTTTGCATATGTGCACGGCTAGCCAACTCGGGTACAACGCCCCCATATTTTTCATGAACCGTTTGATTAGCGATATAGTTGGATAGAATCTTTCCATCTATACAAATAGCAGCCGATGTTTCATCGCAGGAAGACTCTATCGCTAATATTTTTATACTCAATGGTCAGTTTTAATTGTTGAATAAAGCACAAATTTAATTCAAGAACACTCATTACGTCCCCCCGTTACCTATTTTGTTCTAATAGCCACTACAGGATCCATCTTCGCGGCAATGGTTGCAGGAACAATACCCGATAATACGCCAATGACAAAACAAATACTTAAGGCTAATAAAATTATGTTGCCAGCAATAATAATAGGGAATGGCAAGATAGAGCTAAGTACTAAAGCTAATATCCACACTAAAAAGAGCCCCATGAGTCCACCCATAATGCAAAGAAAAGCGCTTTCTAATAAGAACTCAGTGAGTATCGTACTACTTTTAGCACCGATAGCTTTTTTTAACCCAATTTGAGCCGTTCGCTCACGCACGGTTACAAACATAATATTAGCCACCCCAAATGCCCCTACAATTAAACTTAGTCCGGCTATCGCCCATCCACCCAAATTCAATGCCCCAAATATTTTGCCTACTTCATCGCCTACTAATTTGTTCATATCATTTAAAGCAAAATCGTCGCCATCTTTTGGACTTAGTTTATGTAATTGACGCATATTGCCGCGCAACTCATCTACGAGGGCAGAAATAGTTGTATTCTCTTTGGCCTGAACAATGATAATATTTTGGTTGGTTCTTTTAGGATCAAATACAGAAGCAAAAAAACGATAAGGAACAATAACGCATTGATCAAAATTTACCCCCCCAGAATTACTTCCTTGTTTTTCTATCAACCCAGTAATCACAAGTCTTTTTCCTTTTACCACAATTTCTTGACCTACCGCTTTTTCAGGTGTACCAAATAGCGTTTCTGCATTGGTAAAGCCAATAACACAAGACTCTGTTCCTCGCTCAAAGTCCGCCTCACTTAAATATCGCCCGGAAATAATCTTAAAATCTTGTATTTTGTCGTAATCATTCGAAACACCATATAAACTAACCCCTTGCAATACTGCATCGTTATAGCTTACACTCAGATTGGTTTGTAAAAAATACGACACATACGAAGCTTGCTTTGTATTGGTTTTAATATAACTCATATCGTCATATTTGTTCGAAGGTCTTTTCACATACTTCCACCAAGGGTAACCACCATCGCCCCCATCGGCATAATCCCACTTGTCGATCCAAATTACTTTAGTACCCAGCGACTTTAAATCGTTTTTTACTTTTCGCTGTAAACTATCGATGGTAGCTAATACGCCAATGATACAGAAGATACCAATTGTAATGCCAAACAATGATAAAAATGTTCGAAGCTTATTTACAATCAACTCCTGAATAGCCATCCTAAAACTATTCCATAATATGCTTAGTAGTTTAAACATAGTTCAAATATAGGAGCTGCTACCTGCACCGCTAGTTTTTTTTTATTATCGGAATATCAGCATAGCTAAATGGTAATCAGAAGAGATAGACATCGGTCAATAAGAAAAGTTGACAACTTATAGCATTTACCCCACTATTTAGATCTGATAGCTGCCACAGGATCCATTTTAGCAGCAATGGAAGCAGGAATGATACCCGACAGTATACCTAGTACCATACAAATAGTTAATGCAAGAATAATAATATGTGGGGCAATAACAATTGGAAATGGCAAGATGGCACCCAATACAATACTTAATATCCAAACAAGAAATAACCCCATTAAACCGCCAATTATGCATAAAAAAGCACTCTCTAATAAGAATTCTGTTAATATGGTACTGCCCTTGGCTCCAATCGCTTTTTTAAGACCAATTTGACTCGTTCTTTCTCTTACAGTTACAAACATAATATTGGCAACCCCAAATGCGCCTACAAGTAAACTTAGTCCTGCAATTGCCCATCCACCCAAATTGATCGACTTAAACAAGTTTCCAATCACTTCGCCAAAAAGCTGAATATCGTTTAGCGCGAAATTATCTTCATCCTTTGGATTTAGTCTACGCAATTGACGCATATTACCTCTAAGCTCCTCTATCAATGATTTTGTTGAAATGCCCGGGCTAGCATGCACCATAATTAAGTTTTGAGGTGCACTCATGGGATCGAAGATAGCAGCATAGCAGCGATAAGGAACAATCAGGCATTGATCAAAATTAAATCCACCAACAAAACTAGTGCCCTGTTTCTCTAGGAGACCTACTACTTTTAGCTTTCTTCCTTTGACAGTAATTTCTTTTCCCAGCGCTTGCAAGGCAGAACCAAATAAATTTTCTGCATTGGTATACCCCATTACACAGCTAGCGGTGCCCCTTAAAAATTCGGCATCGCTTAAATAGCGACCTATAGCAATTTTAAGGTCCTGAATTTTATCAAAATCATCCGAAACACCATAAAAACCTACCCCTTGTAATATATCATTACTATAATCAACACTTACCGTATTGGGTACAAAATAAGCCACCCGATCTGCCTGTATGGTATTGGCTTTGATAAACAACATCTCCTCATACTTATTGGTGGGTCTTTTTACAAATTTCCACCAAGGAAAATCTGGACCATGTTGCGAATAATCAAACTTATCGATCCAGACTGTATTGTTACCCAATGCTTTAATATCATTTTGCATTTTTAATTGTAAACTATCAATAGTCGCCAACACACCTATAATACAGAATATGCCAATGGTGATGCCAAATAACGACAAGAATGTACGCAGCAAGTTAACCTTCAACTCTTGTAATGCCATGAGGAAGCTACTCCATAATATGTTTATCATTTTAAACATCACTCAAATATCATTAATCATAAAATAGACCTATTATTCAACCTTTTAGTAATAAAATTGTTAGAAACTTACAAATAAAATTTACACAATTTTTGTGCGCATAGTCGAGACTCGTTCGAGACTTCTTTGTCTTTTAAAGCCTAATTTAAGCTACTGACCCTAAGAAGTCTCGAATAGGTCTCGACTAAGACACTACTTATAAGGGAATAAACAAAGCAAAATTTACCCTTACAACATTGTTTTTGTATAAAAAAATAGAGAAAAAGAAGCAAAAAAGCAAACATATCTTACATAAAAACTCTATTTGTCTTAAGCTGATAAAAATCATGTTTAAAAATAAAAATCAATTTAAGCTTGGCATTCGTTCAAGTGTTACTTTTGCATCGATTATTAAAAATTCAACAATTGCTTTATGACCTGGAAACAAGTCTTCACATCTTCGGTAGGAAAAAAACTAGTCATGGGATTTACCGGTATCTTTTTGATATTGTTCCTTATTGTACATGTAGGCTTAAATGCCTGTATTTGGGCAAATGACCATGGAGAAATGTTTAACAAGGGCGCTCATTTTATGGGAGCCAATTGGGTACCGCGCATCCTAGAAATAGGTTTATTTGCCGGCCTATTTTTACACATTATTCAAGGCTTACTCATTGAACTAAGTAATCGTAGTAAAAGAAAAGTAAAGTATGCCGTAGATTATGGCAATAAAGGTAGTAAATGGTACAGTAGAAGCATGGGTTTATTAGGCACCATCATCCTATTATTTCTGATTTTACACCTATCAAATTTTTGGTTACCCAACCGTTCGCATCAAGGCTTTTTATTAGGCGAAGAAATTAATTTATACGAAAAAATGCAAGAAGTTTTTTCAGTACTTTGGGTAGTTATTGTATATGTATTAGGTTGTATTTCTCTTGGCTACCACTTAGCACATGGCTTCCAAAGTGCATTCAAAACATTAGGTGTTCATAATAAAAGATGGCATTTATTTATTAGTTCTTTGGGTTATGGCTATGCGATAATCGTGCCTTTATTATTTGCCCTTATGCCATTGAGTTTTTATTTTGGATGGGTAGGATAACCCCCGCCAAAGTATAGAAATAAAATAGCTTAAACCATATTTTTAGTTCAGATACCCCAAATAAAAAAAGACAACAAATACACTAAGAAGTATAGTTGGTTAACCAAACAAATTAAACTACAAACTGTAGAATATGTTAGATGCAAAAATTCCTGCCGGACCATTAGATGATAAATGGACAGATTATAAGGGCCACTGCAAATTGGTAAACCCTGCCAACAAACGTAAACTCGAAGTAATTGTGATTGGTACAGGTTTGGCCGGTGCATCGGCCGCTGCTTCATTGGGCGAGCTAGGCTATAAGGTGAAGGCTTTCTGCTTTCAAGATTCACCACGCCGTGCACACTCTATTGCTGCACAAGGAGGCATCAATGCAGCCAAAAACTACCAAAACGACGGAGACTCTGTATTCCGTTTATTCTATGATACGATCAAGGGCGGCGACTACCGCGCTAGAGAAGCTAACGTACACCGTTTATCGGAGGTGAGTGTTAATATTATTGACCAATGTGTAGCACAGGGTGTTCCTTTTGCGCGCGAATATGGTGGACTGTTAAGCAATAGAAGCTTTGGAGGCACACAAGTGCAACGTACTTTTTATGCGGCCGGTCAAACAGGTCAACAGCTTTTAATTGGCGCTTATCAAGCATTAGAACGACAAATTTCATTAGGCAATGTAAAAATGTACAACCGCCATGAAATGCTAGATGTTGTTACGATTGATGGCAAAGCACAAGGTATCATTGCTAGAAATTTAGTGACTGGCGAATTGGAAAGACATTTTGGACATGCTGTTCTATTGTGTTCGGGCGGGTATGGAAACGTATTCTATCTATCTACCAATGCAATGGGTAGCAATGTAACTGCTATTTGGAAAGCACATAAAAAAGGGGCTTTCTTTGGTAACCCTTGCTTTACACAAATACATCCTACCTGTATTCCGGTAAGTGGCGATCACCAAAGCAAATTAACATTAATGAGCGAGAGCCTCAGAAATGATGGACGTATCTGGGTGCCAAAAGCAAAAGGCGACGATAGAAAAGCAAACAATATTCCTGAAGAAGAAAGAGATTATTACCTAGAAAGAAGATACCCTGCCTTTGGCAACTTGGTTCCACGTGATGTGGCTTCTAGAGCTGCCAAAGAAAGATGTGATGATGGTCATGGTGTAGGCTCATCTAAGCAAGCTGTATATCTCGACTTTAGTGCGGCCATTGAACGCTATGGCAGAATAGAAGCCGGCAAACAAGGAAATGAAAATTTACCCCTAGAAGAAATTATAAGATTAGGCAAAGAAGTAGTAAAAGAAAAATATGGTAATCTTTTCGACATGTACGAAAAAATTACGGGCGAAAATCCTTACGAATTACCTATGCGCATTTATCCTGCCGTTCACTATACCATGGGAGGTTTATGGGTAGATTATGAACTACAAACAACGGTAAAAGGTTTGTATTGTTTGGGCGAAGCTAATTTTAGCGACCATGGTGCAAACCGCCTAGGCGCTAGTGCTTTAATGCAGGGATTAGCAGATGGCTATTTTGTAGCCCCTTATACCCTTGGCAATAACCTAGCAGAAGAAATATATAACCAACCTACTTCTATCGACCATCCCTCATTTATTGAAGCCGAAAATGCGGCAGCCGAAAGAATTAATACTTTAATGAACATTAAAGGCACTCAATCGGTAGAAAGTTTTCATAAACGTTTAGGAAAAATCATGTGGGAAAAATGCGGTATGGCCCGTAATGAAAAAGGATTAAAAGAAGCCATTGCCGAAATACAGGCCTTGAAAAAAGAATTCTGGAGCGATGTAAAAATACCTGGAAGTATTAACGAATTTAATCCAGAATTAGATAAAGCGAACCGTGTTGCCGACTTCATTGAATTGGGAGAACTCATGTGTCTTGATGCCTTAACTAGAAATGAAAGCTGCGGTGGTCATTTCCGTGAAGAATATCAAACACCCGATGGAGAAGCACTCCGCGATGATACCAACTATATGTTTGTTTCGGCTTGGAAATCAATAGGCGAAAGTGCATGGGAATTGCATAAAGAAGAACTGAAATACGATGTAATTAAACCAACACAACGAAATTATAAATAGTTCTAGCTAGTGAATGGTAAAATTGAGCTAACTAGCATGAAGGCCTGTAAACAGGAATAGCAGTACCCTAATAAAAATATTTCAACCAATAATACAAAATAACCAATTCAAAGAACTCATAAAAGAATTATCGAATTACTTGAATTGTAAAATTGTCGAATTATGGAACATTACAATATGAATTTGACGTTGAAAGTATGGCGTCAAAAAAATAGCAAGGAGAAAGGTGGCTTTCAAACATATGAAGTAAAAGATATTTCTTCCGAAATGTCTTTCTTAGAGATGATCGATGTTTTGAATGAGCAGCTCATCAGAGAAGGCAAGGAAGATCCCATTGCTTTCGACCACGATTGTCGGGAAGGCATTTGTGGCACTTGCTCACTCTATATTAATGGTAAACCACATGGTGAATGGAAGGGAAATACTACCTGCCAATTACACATGAGAGCCTTTAAAGATGGAGAAACCGTTGTAATTGAACCATGGAGAGCCAATGCATTTCCAGTGGTGAAGGATTTAATTGTTGACAGAAGTGCCTTTGATCGAATTATTCAGGCCGGTGGTTTTATATCGGTCAATACAGGTAATGCTGTTGATGGCAATTCCTTACCGATTGAAAAGGAAAAAGCCGATGCTTCTTTTGCTGCTGCCATGTGCATTGGTTGTGGTGCTTGTGTTGCTGCTTGTAAAAACAGTAGTGCTATGTTGTTTGTAAGCGCTAAAGTGGCACACTTATCCTTATTACCACAGGGTGCTCCAGAAAGCAAAACTCGTGTATTAAACATGGTTGCACAAATGGATAAAGAAGGTTTCGGTGCTTGTACCAATACAGGTGCTTGCGAAGCCACTTGTCCGAAAGAAATATCCATTGCAAATATTGCACGTTTAAACAAAGATTATCTGTATGCAAGTATCGTAGCAGAAAAATAATACATCAACAAATAGTTGATATCCAAACAAAAAGACTGTTTCTAATGGAAACAGTCTTTTTGTTTGAATATCTTGAACAGATTCATCGTTGCATAAAACAAACAATACCATGGCAAACAGTTTTTTTAGCTTTAAGCAATTTACCATTCACCAAGATCAATGTGCCATGAAGGTTTGTACCGATGCCTGTTTATTTGGTGCATGGACCGCTTCCTACCTAAGCTCCGCTGGCTTTGCTGGACAAGCAATACTAGATATTGGCAGTGGCACAGGTTTATTGTCGCTCATGCTAGCCCAACAGCTTCCCAATGCCCATATCGATACAGTGGAATTAGATACAACTGCAGCCATACAAGCAGAACAAAATTTTCAAAGCTCCCCATGGAAAGAAAGAATACAAATGTATCAAGCCGATATTAAAGAAATATCCTTGAAGAAGAAATACGACTTTATTATTTCGAATCCGCCGTTTTTCGAAAATGACCTGAAAACTAATAGTGCGGCGAGAAATCTAGCATTGCATAGCCAAGCACTGAGCCTAGAAGAGTTAATAAACACAGTATCAGGTCTAATTTCAGTAGATGGAGAATTCGGGGTACTACTACCCTTTCATCGCAGTAGCTATTTTGAAGCAATAGCAGCTAAGCAAAATTTCTATACAGTAACAAGAATTAGCATCAGACAAACCCCTCACCACGACTACTTTAGAAGCATCTTATGTTTCTCAAAAAAAAGCAAAATTACGAGAGAAACATCCATCACCATTAAAGATGAATTGAACGAATATTCGGTTGCGTTCAGTCAGTTATTAAAAGACTATTATCTGTTTTTGTAATGCAGCTGAAGAATCTTGGGCCTACTGACACAAATAGTAGAAAGGAGGGATAATCTTAACCCCTTTTTATTGGGCAGCACGCTCAATTAGGGCGCTATTACGGGCAAATAAGTGGCTCAGCATACATTTCGTCAACTGTTCGCCAAAATAACGGCTATTGCCGTTAGATCGTTCATTAGGTAATGGGGAATCTTACCATGGCTAGACCCCTATCCTCAAATAAAGCATATAGTTTAGCAGTCATCTGGACTGAGATGGCATTAAGGCAATGCGATGATTGGTAGAAACTTTTCCTTCTTTAATAAGCCTAACCACTAGCATTAGCGCTAATTTTACCTGTAATTTAGCCTATAATCTTTAAGCTACGGCAGAATTGACCATATGAGGGGTATCGATTTTTGAAGTAAAGAATCTCGATGCAAATAATTCCGGTCTAGGATTCTGTTCTTAAACCCATTAAAAACTGTTGATTAACCCTATACCCTATGAATTATTTTGAACTATACGAAATACTAGAAAGCTTCCATTTGGATGCTTCACTCATCAAAAAGAAATTTTATGCGTTAAGTCGTAGCTATCATCCCGATTTTCACAGTAATGCCAATGAAGCAGACCAGCAAGAAGTATTAGAAAAATCAGCCTTAATCAATAAAGCATTCAAAGTTTTTAATAATGCCGATGAAACCATTAAATACCTTCTCCAATTAAAGGGATTATTAGCCGATGAGGAAAAATATAGCCTTCCACCCGATTTTTTAATGGAAGTCATGGAACTAAATGAGGAATTGATGGAAGCAAAAATGGAGGAGAACATAGAAATGCTAACAAGGCTAAAAAAGCAAATTACTAACTTAGAAACCTCGATTTATGAACCTGTTAAAGAAATTATGGCAACTTATCAAGCAGATCGTACTACCGAAAAAGAGCTGCTGCAAGTAAAAGAATATTATTACAAAAAAAAATACCTAGGCCGTATTTTGGCTAGTATACATTAGTACTGTAATATTGCAGCCCAATTCACCTGCCCAGATGGCGGAATTGGTAGACGCGCTAGACTCAAAATCTGGTTATCGCAAGGTAGTGCAGGTTCGATTCCTGTTCTGGGCACAGAAGTAGATTTTTGGCGATTCTTTACCGAATCGCCATTTTTATTTTCGGCTAAAACCCTTACCAGGTCTGGAATTGAAGCGAATAAACCATTAGTTCGAAAAGTTCGAACCACCCCCTTTTCCTTGTTGTACAGAATTCCTTCGGGAAAGACCAAATCTTGGATTCTTTGTTTGTCATGAAAGGATGCTGAAACCCAAACAGTACCTAGATCCTGAGCGATTGACAAACATTTTTCAGTAGCTTTTTCAAAGTTCGAACCATCTATATCACATTTTCGTAAATCTGCTCTTAAATTATTAATATCCTCCCTGTATTTCTTCGTGTACTTATCGTATAACTCCTTATTTATTGAGTCATTCATAAACTTCTCTTCTATATTTTCCAATTGAGTCTCCTTCTCAGTAATTTTCTTCTTCAAGTTTTTTGCTTCGTCAACAGTTTGAAACAATTTTTCATTCAACTTTTGGTGCAACAACTTTTTCAGCTTAGGCTGATATTCTTTTTGAAATTCAAATTCTGATAGATACTCTAAGAAAAGTGAATTCAACTTTTCAGCTTTAACATTAACAGCTGTTCCTGCATTTTTCGTTTTATAATACCAGTTACCCTTGGTACAATATCCAGTAAATGACACATTACTACGTTCATCTTTTGCAAAAATCTTCAATGGAACCTCCTCATGCTCGGAAATTTTTTGTATTCCTGCAGTGGGATACTGTTGTAATAAACTATTTGCTTTCAGAAATGTTTTTAAATCAACGATGGCAGGATGGTGACCTTTAATTAATTTTCCATTCACTAATTTTCCTGTTACATATCCAGCATAAAAAGGATTAGAAAAAATTAAACGGAAATTTTTTTCCGTTATATATGCACCACGAGACTTAAGAAATTCTATAATTTCTCTATTACTCATTCTTCCTTCGGCCTTTAATGAAAATGCTTTCTTTAGCTGCTTACCTTCTTCTGTTACAATATATTCGTGAAAACACGCTCTTTCTTTCTGCCTAAGATTTTGATAGCCAAATGGAGTATGGTAAGGCCAATAGCCTTTTAAGAGTATTTCCCTAGTATTTATTTTTGTCCTATCACTCTTAGCTTGATTTTCATAATTATTCATGATATGAAGCATATTCTCCTGCAGCCTTCCAGATGCTGTTGAAGTATCGATATCTTGAGTAACAGATTTAACAATTACAGCATACTCTTTTCTTAAATCTTCACTTATTTTAGCGGCAGTTATGCCAGTTCTCGAAAAACGATCATAATTAAATACGATAATATAGGATACTTCCTTATTTCTTTTTACAAAACTTAGCATCCTTTGAAACTCCTTTCGACCATCAGTCTTTGCGCTTTCGAATGTACCGCCAAAATATTCAACGATTGGAATTAGATTTCTTTTTGCGTATTCATTACAATGATCTAGCTGTACCTCTAAGCTTCCATTATTTTGAGCTTGTTCCAAAGAGCTTACTCTTGTATAAATTATGCCGCTATTACCACTTCGTTTTGGTTTAGTATCATATTTACGAACCAAATCCGGGAGTTGTTCTATTTCAAAATTAGTTGTCTTCATGTATTCCTGTTTTAAATTCGGTTTCCATATAAATATCTACAAGTATATCTGCAAACATTTCTAGCTGTTCAGTAATAGTTAATTCGTTTACAACTATTACCTTTTCATCTTTGTTCTTTTGCATTTGACCTCATCAATGCAAATTCCGTCGGTCGTCCACCGCACCTTATTCTATTTTATTAATTGGTCTGATTTGTTCAGCACCTTATTTTATAATTTCAGTCTCATCATACTTCACAATTGAACCATCTCTAGTTACAAACTCCACTTGCAAAAAATCTCCTTTCTTCATAAGCCTTGCCAACTGTTTCATCAATTTATCATTATTCTTCTTTGTAGCCCTAGTTAATATTATTTGACCACTTGCTAGTGTTACAGTTATTTTACTGTAATTATCACTCTTTACTCGCTCTAATAAATCCCTTTCTTTCTCTGACATTATACCTAAATAAAAAGCTTCACTCGGAGCTACTTTTTCATTATCAAAAAATCTAGTAAGCAAACTTTTAAAATTAATTATCGTAAATGAATGATTACTCAAATGCTTTTGAAGTTCATTCACAGTTTCTTGTTCATCAGGAAATTCTTTCCTAAAAGTTCCAGATAATTCTATAAACCCACACATCTGTTGATTAAATACAAAAGCTATATCCATTTTTTGTGCCATCACTAACAATAGGGTTACAGCAAATGACGTTGGTTGAAATAATTTTAGCTGCCTTAATGCTTCCTCATCTCCATTTGCAAAAATTCCTTCATAATATTTACTTAGCTTCAGAAACAAATCATTTTTGCCTTTATTTTTTTGAAAGGCTTCCTTTTGCGCTTTGAAGAAGTTGATATCTATTTCAAATAAGCGCTTTTTATATTGAGCAAGCTCTGGCAATCCCACTCCAAAATATCTCAGCTCCTCCACAAATTTTAACCATATAGCTTCTGCTAATGAAAACTTTCGCCATCCTTCATTGTCTTTCTCTATTACCTCATCTACAATAGTGGCTTTGATCCAATCTTTAATCAGTTTGCTACTTATTCCCACTTCTTTGATATAAAAATTGGGCTCATTAATCTTGCTTAAATAACCCATTATCTTTTGAGCATCTTTTGAATTATCATCCGATTTTCTTAAAGACTCAAATATATTTATTGGCTCAAATATATTAAACATGACTACAATGTTATTAATTTAATAACCAAATATAATATAAATCAAACAAAAGGGGGATTATTTTTAGATGGAAAGAACATATGCAAATAACCAATTTAAAACAAAGCAGCTTCAAATCGATAGTTTATCTATAAAATGGGAAATATAAGCAGCCGGTATACCCTAGATCACTAGTCTCATATATATACCACCGTGTATTAAACAATAAATTTTTATTAATAAATAAATATTAAAATTTTTATTTCAAGATTTGTATATCCAGATATCAGCAGTTGACTGTGGATTAATATAGTTGAGGTTTATATCATAGTTGTTTAAAAAGAAATGTTTTAAAGCACTTTAATAAGAATGTTTTAAAATCGAAAAAAGATATCAATTATAGTCATTGATCTAAATCAATTTACTGGAATTGCCTTGTATTAAAGGAATATTCGCTATTCATTAAATACTGGTACTAGTATATAGCAAGAAATACATTAGGCATATCCCGAAATGAACTTTACTTCAATTGGTCATTGATCAATGTGCGCGAATTGAAATTTTATAAACGGGCTCAATTCACGAACCTAATACATTAGCGTTAAAAAGAAATTGTTACCAAGTATCATTATAATATGCAATAAAATAGATACGATCTCAACTACAAAAAAAAATTGAACCAATTACAATATAACCATCTAATAGATTCATTGTATTAGTATTCTTCAATCGCCAATGAATCTACAATTGATGAATTTGTATACTTCACTTTAATGAAAGCAATGAGATCGACTAAGAAATCTCTTAATTACAGTCTAGTTTAATGAGTAATGCGACTAATAAAATTTAATAAAAAAGTTTTAAAAAAATATCGGCAATTTCATTTAATTAAAATGCGACTTATTAACTCCATGAACCGGATATTTATCGCATTTACTTCACTTAAAGCAATACAGTAAATGTAATTACTAAAAATTATTCCCAATTAATTAGGTAGATTGTAAATGATGGCATCATAATTTTGATCTCCTCCCATATTTCGTAGCACCTGGTTAATTGTTTGATAATTAAATTTATTGACCGGTCTATTATTTCAATTGTTTAATCTATTTAGCGATTCTATAGCTATAATGGTTTCAAATAGTGATTTTGCTCATCAAATTTTCAATCAAGCCCTTATTTACAATTTCGTTTTTCCAATCCTCTCTAATCTCACCATAATGACATCCGGCCAATGCACCGGTTAAAGCCCCAAT